>DGYMI06202__coassemble_945_pt1 | contig 73750 bp, 54 predicted proteins | sample DGYMI06202__metabat2_high_PE_015 | metagenome-assembled genome bin DGYMI06202 | reverse complement strand
CAGCGCGATCTCGCTGACCTTGATGCCGGCCTTGCCGACGTTACGATACTGCATGCTTGGTTCCTTTCTCATGCGGGGATTCGCGCCGCCCGACCCTCATCGTCGAACCAGTGTCCGCTGCGATATCCCGCCATCGTATCCATCACCATAGTACATCGTTTACCTTTCTTCAACCCGGCCTCCGGACCAGCCATCCCGCGTCCGAATAAAGAGAAACCCGGCGGAGGGAGCCGCCGGGTGAGAGAGAAGAGAGAAGAAGGGTTCAGTTATGGGGTTCCACCGGAACCTCGCCACCAGCTGTAACTGCTGACAACATTCATATAACCGCTCGTTGCTTGGAGGAACTTCAGCGTTTCCCTCAAAGCTCCCTGAGAGGAATGTGGCGGGAATGTGAGGACCAGACAACGCTGGCAACACTGCGCAATTCGCCGGCTTTCAACAGTTGAAGCACCGGCGCAAACACCGTGACCGCCGCCAATATCCCAACAGTTGAAGCACCGGCTCGAATCAGGCGGTTGGCACATACCTTTCAACAGGCACCCCGGCAGATAACTGCTGTCGGCCGGGCACCAACTTCTCAACAGTTGAAAACATGACGCAAATACGGCGGCTAGCACCAATTCTTCAACAGTCGAACAACGGCAATCGCAGGCGAACCGTCCTGTAGCTGAAGGGTGATGATCGCCAACCCATTTGACGCGACAGTTCGACCGGTCAACTGTTGAAAAAATGGCGCGGACGAAGGGTCCAGCGCCATTTTTTCAACAACTGACCACCGTTACGCCGACGGCGTAGCAGCGCCAGCCAATCATCCGTTGCACAACGGACGACCGGAGTCAACCACTCACCGGACTCACTCGGCGGCGAGCTTGGCCCGCTCGGCGGCCAGGCGCTGGGCCTCGGCCTCGCGGCGGGCGGCCAGCTCGGACTCGAAACGCGCCAGCTCCTCCTCGACGGCCTCCTTCGGGATCTTGGCGAAGATCGGTGCGGGCTTGGCCACCGGGGTGCCGGGAACGATCGGCTCGCTGGCCCACGGATGGACCGTCTCGCCGAGCTTGTAGTCGCCGGTGATGATCGGATAGGTGAAGCCCGGCTTGTCCAGGTCCTCGACCTCCTCGATGCGCGGCAACGGCGAGAACACGCCCGTGCCGCCCAGCGCCTCCCACACCTTCTGCGCGGAGTGCGGCAGGAACGGGGCCAGCAGGTGGTTCGCGTCGGACACGGCCTGCGCGGCCACGTGCAGCACGGTGCCCAGGCGCGCCGGGTCGTCCTTGATCTTCCACGGTTCGGTGGCGGAGATGTACTTGTTGATGTCGCCGACTACGCGCATCGCCTCGGTCAGCGCGTTCTTCTGACGGTGGCGTTCGATCAGGTCACCGACCGTGGTGAAGGCGCCCCGGGTCTCCTCCAGTAGGGCGCGGTCCTCGTCGGTCATCTTCGATTCGTCCAGCGCAGGGATCTCGCCGAAGTTCTTGTGCATGAGGTTGGCCACGCGGTTGACCAGGTTGCCCCAGCTGGCGGCCAGCTCCTCGTTGTTGTGGCGCACGAACTCGCTCCAGGTGAAATCAGCATCGGAGGTCTCCGGACCGGCCACCGAGATGTAGTAGCGCACGGCGTCCACGGGGTAGCGCGCCAGGATGTCCTTCACGTAGATCACGATGCCGCGCGACGAGCTGAACTTGCGCCCCTCCATCGTCATGAATTCGCTGGCCACCACCTGTTCGGGCATGTTGAGCGGACCGAGCTTGCCGGCCTCGCCGCCCTTGGAGCCGGCACCGTTGTAGGCCAGCATCTCGGAGGGCCAGATCTGCGAGTGGAAGGTGATGTTGTCCTTGCCCATGAAGTAGTAGCCGGGCGTGGAGGGGTCACACCACCACTTGCGCCAGTCCTCCGGGGTCTCGCCGAAGCGGCGGGCCCATTCGATCGAGGCCGACAGGTAGCCGATCACCGCGTCGAACCACACGTACAGGCGCTTGTTCGGGTTGTCGATCCAGCCATCCACCGGCACCGGGATGCCCCAGTCGATGTCGCGCGTGATGGCGCGGGGCTTGACCTCCTTGAACAGGCCGATCGAGAAGTTGATGACGTTGGTGCGCCAGTCGGTGCGGGTCTTCAGCCATGCCAGGTTCGCCTCGGCGAGCGCCGGCAGGTCCAGGAAGAAGTGCTCGGTCTCCTCGAAGTGCGGGGTCTCGCCGTTGATCTTCGAGACCGGGTTGATCAGCTCGTCCGGATCCAGCTCGTTGCCGCAGGCGTCGCACTGGTCGCCGCGCGCGCCGTCGGTGTGGCAGATCGGGCATTCGCCCTCGATGTAGCGATCGGGCAGCGTGCGCCCGGTGGAGGGGCTGATCGCCACCTTCTGGGTGCCCTTATAGATGTATCCGTTCTTCAGACACTGCTTGAACAGCTCCTGCACCACCTGTTCGTGGTTGCCGGTGGTGGTGCGGGTGAACAGGTCGTAGCTCAAGCCCAGGTCACACAGGTCCTTGGCGATCACGCGATTGTACCGGTTCGCCAGCTCCTGGGCGCTCAGCCCCTCCTTCTCCGCTTCCACCAGGATCGGGGTGCCGTGCTCGTCGGTGCCGGACACCATCAGCACGTCATTGCCCTTCATGCGCTCATAGCGCGCATACACGTCCGAAGGGACGCCGAATCCGGCCACATGGCCGATATGGCGGGGGCCGTTCGCATACGGCCAGGCAACATTCACCAGTACATGAGTCATAGCCCCGATTATCAGGCTCAGCGCGGACAGTTCGTCAACCCCGACTTACGCACCATACAGCGCGGTCCACCGGCGATTATCCACATATCCACAACTTTCCCTCCGGCGCTGGCACCGACCACCGCCGACGCGTACCGTCGAACCATGGATACGACATCATCAACCACGGCAGCCATGTTCCCGCTGCTCCGCGACGACGCGCTTCCGGGCCCCATGAGCATGCATCGACTCGCCGAGATCGGCGCGATCCACCAGCTCGACGACGACAGCGCCTACCTGTCCGAGGACGCGGAGACGCTGTTCGGCAGGGCCAACATCACCAACATCCTCAAGCCGTTCAATACGGTGTCCTGCGCCGTCAGCGCCGCATGGGTCTGGCTGGGCGGTCGCTTCCCCGACACCATCGACGTCATCTCCACCTCGCATTACCGCGCCCCGATACGCGGACGACGGGTCCGGGTGTTCAACCGCAAGGCCCCGCGCGACCACATCGCCACCATAGGCTCGCTGCAGGTCACCACGCCGGCGCGGACGGCATGCGATCTGGCACTGCTCCCCGCCACCGAGCACCCCGGCAGGGAAGCCGCCGCCATGATCTACGCCATGATGGATTCCGGACGCTGCAAACCACGCGACTGCCTGGACATCCTCGACGAGAACCGCTACTGGGCCAACGCCCCTCGCGCCCGCACATTCTTCGAATATCTCGCGCCCTGTTTCTGACTACGCCCGACCACCCCCGACCGCATACAGCACCGAAGCCCCCCATGACCACCCGACTTGCACGACTACAGACGCACGCGCAGCAGCGCAGCGCATCTACGACACAAGAACGGCTGCACGCCCTCACACTGCAGCGCATCCGACAGGCAACGGCCGCGGTTCCCCCGCCGCCGTTGCAGCCCACGCCGGCCATCGCCTGCGCACCGGACACGCCGGTTGAGACCTTGTGGGCCATAGCCCGCAGCCATCCGGAGCTGCGACGTTGGATTGTGGCCAACCCCAATGCCGACGCCGATCTCCTGGAATACATCTCGCAGCAAGGCGGCCCCCATGTCAGGCGCTCACTAGATATCCTGCTCGCCTCGCTCGCATGAGACCTGAGCCCGGTCCCGTCACGACTTCATCGCCAGCACCGCGGCATACACCTGCTTGCGGTTCGCCAAGGAGCCGTCCGGCAGCGGATGCTCCTCCACCACCTGCATGATGGCGTCCTTGATGCGCAGCCCGTCCTCCAGCGCGCGGTCGACCGCCAACACCGCCAAATCCGCCACCGACAGCGACGCCGGAGCGGCGGCCTGCACGTCCGTCTCGGATGCGCCACCCACCACCAGCACCATCTCCCCGCGAGGCGGGTCATCGACCACGCTCTGCCGAATCTCGCCGATCGTGCCGCGCCGCACCTGCTCGTATTCCTTCGTCAGCTCGCGGCACAGCGCCATCGGACGGTCCGGTCCGAACGCCTCCAGCAGGTCCGCCATCGACTCGTCGATGCGGTGCAACGTCTCATAGAACACCATCGTGCGGCGTTCCGCGCGCATCGTGCGCAGGTACTGCATCCGCTCCGAGTGCTTCCGCGGCAGGAATCCCTCATAGCAGAACCGGTCGGTCGGCAGGCCGGACAATGCGAGCGCGTCCAGGACCGCGGAGGGGCCGGGCGCGCAGGTCACCGGTAGACCGCGCTCGATGGCCCGGCGCACCACCGCCAGACCGGGGTCGTTGATCGTCGGCATGCCCGCATCGGAGACGACGAGCACCGTGGCGCCGGATTCCACCCGGTCGAGCAGGCCGTCGGCTTTCTCGCGTTCGTTGTGGTCGTGGTAGGCGACGACATGGCCGCCGACGTGCACGCCGAGACGGTTGGCGAGCGCGTACAGCCGTCGCGTGTCCTCGGCGGCGACGATGTCGGCGTGCTCCAGCAGGGCGATCAGACGCGCGGAGGCGTCGCCGTCGTTGCCGATCGGCGTGGCGGCCAGCACCACGGTGCCCCGGGGAATGGCAATCGCACGCGTCGCGGTGCGTTCCGACGACCGGGAGTCGCCAACGTCGGCCGCGGAATCGTCAGTACCGGTTATAGCAGTCGTATGGTCCATGACTGCGGCCGAGTCGTCGGAACCGTCGGGGGTCATCGCATATGTCAGGTGCTGCACGTCTTCCATACCATCCAGTATCCCGCAACCGGTCGATGCGCCGGCCCACGGTCGTTGCTCGACGTGAGCTAGTTTAGGCGTTTCAACAGGTCGGCGAGTGTGGTTTGTGCGAGACGGTGTTCCAACGCCGCCTGGGCGTCGGCCAGCTCTCCGTCCAGCACCTCGTGGATATGGCCGCCGACCGGACAGTCCGGGTTGGGATGGGTGTGGAAGTCGAACAGGTTGCCGCCATCCAGCGAATCGACGGCACGGAACACATCGAGCATGGTGATATCCGCGGGATCCTTGGCCAGTGACGCGCCGCCCACGCCGACTTCCACGGTGACGAGGTCGGCTTCCTTGAGCTGGCCGAGCACGCGACGGATCACCACCGGGTTGGCGTTCACGCTGGAGGCGATGAATGCCGACGTGGTCTTGGCCTTGCCGGAGAAGTAGCCGATGCACAGCAGGGTGTGCATGGCCATCGAGAAGCGAGTGGAGACCTGCATGGGTCCGTTCCTTTCCGTCGCGGCCGTCTCGCGGCACCGGTTGTTGGTTGTATGCGCTTCCGTCTTACTCTACCGTCGCACAGCAGTGCAACACCAATTGTTACAACTTCTTCACGAAATTCACGCTGTAACATTTGACGTTACAATCAAAGTGTGTCGCAATGCCTTTAGTTGCAACATATCGGGTTGCGGCGGGCCACAACACAGCGGATCGCCGCCCGCCACCACGCGGACAGGCGCGGCGCCAGCCGTACCAGCCGACCCATCCGTACAGCCATCAAACGCAAGGAGTATCCCATGACCAAGATCGACAACGCACTTGCCCTGATCAACACGTTCTCCACCGGCGACACGCCGGCTTGGGCGCCGCCCTGTCCGCCATGGCCGAGCAAGGCATCCAGATGATCTACGACACCACCCATCAGGTGCCCGCCCAGGGCGATTTCGTGCTGGCCGTGCCCGAAGGCAGCTTCGGCGGCACGCACACCAGCTATTACGATCTGTGGCGCGTGGAGAACGGCAAGATCGCCGAGCACTGGGACGTCATGGAAACCATCGCCGACCGTGCCGACTGGCGCAACGACAACGGCAAGTTCTGATCGACCCCAGCGGATCGGAGGCGCAGCAGCAATGACCACAGCGGAAACGATGCCAACGAACCCGGCACCAGCAGACCTGGGCGCAGCCTGCCGGAAAGCCACGGCGACGCTGACGCAGGAACGGCTGCGCCAGGGCCTGCCCCTGCCGTTCCCCGATGACGACGCGCATGGCGTCTTCGGCCCGGCCGACCCGCACGCCCGCACGTTCGAGCAGGAATGGCTCCGGTTCCGCGCGCTGATCAACACACGCCCGGCATGGCCGGACAACGACGGGCTGCTCGCCGCGCAGGACGCCCTGCTGCGGCGCATATCCGCGATCCGCGGCACGGCCGGGCTCGACGCCATCGCGCCGAGTCCGGCCGACCCCCGCATCGGCATCTGGTGGAGCGCCGGTATCGGCGGTGGCGCGACGACGCGCTGGCCGATGGCGGGAACCGTCTGGTGCTGCTGGAACTGGGCGTGGGGTGGAACACCCCGGTCTGGATCCGATACCCGTTCGAGCAAGTTGCGCGGCGGATCGGCGCCACGCTTATCCGCATCAACGCCGACCCGACCACCATGCGGCCATCCGAGCCGTTGCCCCCGCAACGGTACGTGCCACTGCACGGCGACATCGCCACGCTGCTGCCCGCACTGCTGGGGTAATCGCCGGGCAACGCTCGCCCGTCAACACCATCCGCCACCCCGACGCCTCACCATGCCGCACGTCCCGAAAACCCTTCTCTGACACGGCGCATCACGTTATTTATAAGTTTATAAATAACGTGATACACTAGTGGCCATCCCAACCGTGGCGGTGCTCCGAACAGCCGGAACGACGCCCGACACCGGCGACGCAGCCTGTGCCATACCACTAGCAAGTGAGGAACCATGCGATACGGACACTTCGATGATGCAGCCCGCGAGTACGTGATCGAGACCCCGGCCACCCCGCTGCCATGGATCAACTACCTGGGCAACGAAGACTTCTTCTCCCTGATCTCGAACACCGGCGGCGGCTACAGCTTCTACAAGGACGCCAAACTGCGCCGCATCACCCGCTATCGCTACAACAACGTGCCCGGCGACAACGGCGCCCGCAACTACTACATCACCCGCATGAACGAGGACGGTACGCCCGAGCTAACCTGGTCGCCCACGTTCCTGCCCGCCAAGACCCCGCTGGACGCCTACCGTTGCCGTCACGGCATCGGCTATACCGTGTTCGAGGCCGAGCGCGCCGGCGTGGCCAGCTCGCTCACCGCCTTCGTGCCGCTGCACACCCCCGCCGAGGTCAATCGCCTGGACCTGACCAACAACGGCGACGCGCCCGTCACGCTTGAGGTGACCGGTTCCGTGGAATGGTGCCTGTGGAACGCGGTCGACGACTCCAGCAACTTCCAGCGCAACTTCTCCACCGGCGAGGTGGAGGTCGAACGCACCGACACGGCCACCGTGATCTACCATAAGACCGAGTTCAAGGAACGCCGCAACCATTACGCGTTCTACGGCGTGAACGCGCCGACCGTCGGGTTCGACACGAGCCGCGACGAGTTCCTCGGCAGGTTCAACGGCTGGGACACCCCGCAGGTCATCGCCGAAGGACGCGCCCACGATTCGGTGGCCCACGGCTGGGCGCCGATCGCCGCGCCCCGCGTGCGCATCGAACTCGCCCCGGGCGAGACCCGCACGCTGGTGTTCGTGCTCGGCTACATCGAGGTCGACCCGGCGAACAAATGGGAGGATCCGAACGATCCGGCCAAGGTCGGCATCATCAACAAGCGCCCGGCGCACGAGCTGTTCGGCCGTTTCGCCGATCCGACCGCCGTGGATGCCGCGTTCGCCGAGCTCGACGACTACTGGCGCGACCTGCTGAGCACCTACAGCGTCGACTCCGGCGACGAACGGCTGGACCGCATGGTCAACATCTGGAACCAGTACCAGTGCATGGTCACGTTCAACATGTCGCGCTCCGCCTCCTATTACGAGTCCGGCACCGGCCGCGGCATGGGCTTCCGCGATTCGAACCAGGATCTGCTCGGCTTCGTGCACCTGATCCCGGAACGCGCCCGCGAGCGCATCATCGACATCGCCTCCACCCAGCTGCCCGACGGCTCCGCCTGGCACCAGTACCAGCCGTTAACCAAGCGCGGCAACGCGGACATCGGCGGCGGCTTCAACGACGATCCGCTGTGGCTGGTCGCCTCGGTGTTCGCTTACCTGTCCGAAACCGGCGACGCCGGCATCCTGAACGAACCGGTGCCGTTCGACAACGCGGAAGGCTCCGAGCAGCCGCTGCTCGAGCATCTGCGCCGTTCGGTGAACTTCACGATGCAGCACCGCGGCCCGCACGGCCTGCCGCTGATCGGCCGCGCCGACTGGAACGACTGCCTGAACCTCAACTGCTTCTCCTCCGAGCCCGGCGAGAGCTTCCAGACCGTGGAGAACAACGACACGGGCGTGGCCGAATCGGTGTTCATCGCCGGCATGTTCGTGCTGTACGGCCGCCAGTATGCCGAGATCCTCGAACGCTTCGGCGCTGACTGCGGCATGTCCGCGGACGCCGCTGCCACCGAGGCGACGGCCGTGCGCGAGGCCGTGGCGCAGGTCGAGCAGGCCACCGAAACCGCCGGCTGGGACGGCGAGTGGTTCCTGCGCGCCTACGACGCCTATTCGCGCCCGGTCGGCTCCCACACCGACACCGAGGGCCAGATCTACATCGAGCCGCAGGGCATGTGCGTGATGGCCGGCATTGGCCTGAAGGACGGCAAGGCGCAGCAGGCGCTCACGTCGGTCAAGGACCGACTGACCTGCGATTGGGGCACCGCCATCCTGGCGCCGGCGTATTCCACCTACCGCATCGAGTTGGGCGAGATCTCCTCCTACCCGCGCGGCTACAAGGAGAACGGCGGCATCTTCTGCCACAACAACCCGTGGATCTCGATCGCCAACGCGGTGGCCGGCAATGACGAGGAGGCATTCGAGGTCTACCGCCGCACCTGCCCGGCCTACGTGGAGGACAAGTCCGATATCCGCCGCACCGAGCCGTACGTGTACTGCCAGATGGTGGCCGGCCCGGAGGCGCCGACCACCGGCGAGGGCAAGAACTCGTGGCTGACCGGCACCGCCGCCTGGACGTTCGTGGACGTCTCCCAGTTCCTGCTCGGCGTGACCCCGACCTTCGACGGCCTGAAGGTCGAACCGCATCTGCCGGCGACGTTCACCGATCTGACGGTGACCCGCGTCTTCCGCGGCGTGACCTACACGATCCACATGGCCCGCACCGGCTCGCGGTCGCTGACGGTCGACGGCACCGCCATCGAGGGCAATGTCGTGCCGCTGCCGACCGGCGATGCCACGACTGTGAGCGTGGAGGCCACGTTCTGATTCTGACCGTTCCGCAATTTGGCGCCGCACGCCCGCATGGAGCTCTTCACCCACCCATTCCTCCCGCCGGACGCGCGGCGTCTCCCCTTGCCGCGGTACACTGGCCGCAGCGTCATCGTTCACATAGAGGTTTCACACCGAGGTTCACCATCATGCAATACTTCGAACAGACTATCGCCGGCATCGACGGCACCGCGGCCAGCTTCCGCGGCTATATCATCGACAATTCCGAGGAGGTGCTCCCCGACCGCAGGCGTCCCGCCGTGCTGGTGATCCCCGGCGGCGGGTATGAGATGACCTCCGACCGCGAGGCCGAGCCGATCGCCCTCAAGATGCTGGCATTCGGGTTCCACGCGTTCATCCTGCGCTACTCGGTGGCGCCGTCGCGGTACCCGGTGGCCCTGCTTGAGGCCGCCGAGGCGATGCGCCTGATCCGCGAGCACGCCGACGAGTGGCATGTCGACCCGCACGCGATTGTGGTGGCCGGGTTCTCGGCCGGCGGGCATCTGGCCGCCAGCCTGGGCACCGTCGGCGGTGACGACGTGCTCGCCGAGCATGGCTACGATCCCGCAGCGGTCCGCCCGGACGGCATGCTGCTGTCCTACCCGGTGATCTCGTCCGGGCAGTGCGCGCACCGCGGCAGCTTCGACGCGCTGTTGGGCGACGACAAGGACGATCCGGCGATGCTGGAGCGTCTCTCGCTGGAGAAGCAGGTGGCCGACGTCACGCCGCCCACGTTCATCTGGCACACGGTGCCCGACGATTGCGTGCCGGTGCGCAACACGCTGCTGTTCGTCGACGCGCTGATGGAGCACGGGGTGCCGGTGGAAGTCCATCTGTTCCCCTCGGGCGGCCACGGGTTGTCGCTGGGGACGACCGAGACCGCCTGGCAGGGGGTCAACGGCATCGAGGAGTGCGTGCAGGTCTGGCCGGAACTGTTCCGCCGCTGGATGCTGCGGACATTCGATTCCTGCGTGCGCTGACACGCCCGGCCTGTTCGGGTGGGTGCCTGCGGGGTCGACCGCACGCCGCATACAAGCGTGTGGCGTACGCGGCAAACGATTTTATTGATAGAGTAATCGATATGTTGCGCCGCATTGGGGACGACAACGATGCGGCGTGAGCACCCGATACGGCATCACGGATAAGGGGAGAAAGGCTATGCGCGTCGCGGCATGGGAGCACTTTCTGAACGACCAGTCGAGCTGGCCTGCGGCATCGCGGGTCACGGAAGGCACCGCACCCCGTGACACCACCTCGGGAACGACCTTCACCAAACGCAAGCGCATGAGCCAGGAGGAACGCCACCTGCAGATCCTGCAGGCCGCCACCAAGATCATCGCCACCAAGGGGTTCTGGGGCATGTCGTTGCAGGACATCGCCGACGAGATCGGCATCACCGAGGCGGCGTTGTACCACTACATCTCCTCCAAGAACGACCTGCTGACCATGGTGCTCACCGAGGCGTACGACACCCCCGACGCCGACGAGTACAACGCCTCCACCGCCACGCTCACCGACTGCGACGGGCACCGCGTCTGCTTCTACCCGCGCTACTGCCTGAACATCGTGCTGTTCAATCTGCAACGCCCGCAGATGGTGCAGCTGTTCTCGATGCTGTACGGTGAGGCGCTCAATCCAGAGCACCCCGCGCATGACTTCTTCGTCGGGCACCATCGCCGCAACTGGGAACTGGTCCGGTCGATGAATTGGGTACTGCCCCCGGGGTACACGGAGGAGCGGCTGCGTCACGTCTTCACGCTGGCGATGGCCGCGATGGATGGCCTGCAATACCATTGGTTGGCCGATGGCTCGGTGAATCTGCTGGAGGAGTGGATCCGGTTCTCCGACCAGATCTTCCCGGCCTCCGAGTGGGAAGGGTTCACCGATCCGTCCGAGTATGATGCCGCAACCGGCTGCCTCCTGCCGCACACGCTGCACGGTGCGGATGTCTGACGCAGCCACCGTATGTACCAGGTGCCTGTTTTAAGACCGACAACCCCGACCTATCGGGCTTCCCCCGTTGCACCTTCCTCATGGCCGATGCCGTCCAGGAACGCATAATACGCCCCCACCAGCGAGGCATTGCCCGAATGACGGCACCGCTTGACCGGCACGCGGAAGGAGTTCTTCCAAGCCGGAATGCGCAGCAGCGCGTCCTTGATCAGTGGTATCAGCGCCGATTCCTGACTGATCTGGCCGCCGATCAGCACACACTCGGGGTTGAGGACCACCACCGTGTTGTAAATCAGGATGGCCACGTAATCCGCCCACCGTTCCACCACCTTGCGAACACGCGGCTCATCCAGCCGGCGCAGCAACGTGGACGCCACCACGCTTTCCTCGGGTACGCCGAATTCCTCGGCGTACCGTTGCCGCAACGCAATCGTCGACGCGAAATCGTGCAACGGCAATGGGCCGGCGGCATCGAAATTCGTAATCATCATTCCCAATTCACCGGCGTTCCAATCGCGTCCCCGCAACAGATGGCCGTTCAGGAACACAGCACCGCCGATGCCGGTGTCCACGGTAATCACCACGAAATCATCCAATGTCTTGGCGTTGCCGCTGTATTTCTCCGCAATCGCCGCGCAGTTCGCGTCATTCTCCACCCAGATGGGCACGGAGCAACCCCGGTATTCCGCCAATTCCGGGCCGATATCACGGCCGTTCAGCATCGCCAACGGACCGGCCGTAATCGCCCTGCGGCGCGTGGTGTCGATGAAACCGGGCATGCTGATGGCGATGCCGCCGAATCCCGTGCCGGCATCCCGGCAACGATTCGCCACACCGGCCAACGTCTCGTAGAACGACTCCGCCTTGCCGGCGGGCATGGCGATCGTGCCGGGGATCCCCTGCCGCCCGTTGGTGAACAGCGCATACCGGATAACGTTCATACCGACGTCGAACGCCAACACATTCTGGCTGCCCGTCATCACACCCTCCTGTACATGAAACCGATCAGACCACCGCACTCTCGACCCCAATGTCGCTTCCATTGTATCCCCGGCACGGAGGCGGGAACGGCGGCGTTCAGGATCGGCCGCTCCCGCCTCACGAACGGTTATCCGCCGTCAGGATTCGAGAATCATCACCCCGTATGCCGGTAGCTCCACAATTCCGTCGGCAGGCACGCCGTTCCCGGTCAGCCGGTCGCGTGCGCCGGCGTACGACGCCAGCGACGCCCGAACGGCACGATCCTCCAGGTTGATGACGTAGACGTCGACACTCCCGTCCTCATGCCGGCGCCGCATGATCTCCACGCCGTCGCCGGCCACGGTCGATTCCAGACCGAGTCCGTCGGCCACGGCACCCAGTACGGCATCCATGCCGGCCTCGTCCAGCGGCGCACCCACATAGTAGGCGCGGCCGTCGCCTACCTCGTTGACGGTCACCGCCGGAGAACCGGCGTAGAACGCGCCGCCACCGTACACCGCCAACGGACGCGCACCCTCCAGATGCATCAGGCTGGCTACAATCACGCCGTTCCATACGGTGCCGCCCAATTCGCCGGTCACCGTGCCATAGTGATGGGCCAGATCCCGGCCGCCATCGACCACCTGCGGCGCGGCCACCGGCATCACCGGAACCGTCTCTCCGGGGGCGAGCGCGTCGATCTCCTCGACCCACACGCCCATCAGCCTGCGCAACTCGCCGGGGTAGCCGCCGGGAACCACCAGATCGTGCTCGTTGTGGATGCCCGCCATATAGCCGGTCACGAACATGCCGCCGCCACGCACATACTCAGTCACCGCGGCGGCCACACCGGGCAGGACCTGAATCAACGCGGGGGCCACCACCATCCGGTACCGCGCCAGGGTTGCGGCGTCCGTGGTACTCGGGATCATGTCGACGGCGATGTTGCGCTCGTGGAACACACGGTAGAACCGGTGCACCTCGTCCGGGTACCGCAGCCCCTGGGTCGGCCCGACGCAGCCCTCCAACGACCAGTAGCTCGACCAGTCGAACATGATGGCCACTTGAGCGTCGACCTCGCCTCCCATCAGGTCGGCACCCACGCGATCCAGCTCGTCGCCCAACGCGGCGATCTCACGGAAGGTGCGGGAATCCTCGGTGCCGTCATGGCCGATGACCGCGCCGTGGAAGCGTTCGCAGCCACCGATCGACTGGCGCATCTGGAAGAACTGCACAGTGTCGGCGCCGTGGGCCACGGCCTGCCAGCTGAGCTTGCGCACCTCGCCTGGGCGCTTGACCTTGCAGAACGGGAACCAGTTCTGCTGGTTCGGGGTCTGCTCCATCAGCATGAACGGCTTGCCGCCGCCCACGCCACGCATCAGGTCGTGCACCATGGCGGTGAAGCTCGGCGGAGTGTCCATGCCCGGGTAGTTGTCCCAGCTGACCACGTCCAGCTCGCGTCCCCATTCGAAGTAGTCGAGGTTCTTGAACGTGCCCATCAGGTTCGTGGTGATCGGGGTGTCCGCGTCGAATGCGCGGATCGCGTCGCGCTCGTTGGTGTAGCAGGCGAGCATCGACTGCGACTGGAAACGGCGGTAATCCATGTACAGACCGGAGATGACGGCCTTGTCGGTGCCGATGCCGTCGCCGTAGTCCACCGGCGGCACGATATCGGCCCAGTCGAGAATCGTGTGTCCCCAGAAGTTCGAGCACCAGGCGCGGTTGAGCGCCTCTAGCGTGCCGTACTTGGACCGGAGCCATTCCCGGAAGGATTGCGCGCACTGGGCGCAGTAGCACATCTCGCCGTACTCGTTGCTCACATGCCAGGCCGCCAGCCCGGGGGTGCCGACGTAGCGTTCGGCCAATTTTGAGGCGAGTGCGCGCGCCAGGCGGCGGAACACCGGCGAGTTCGGGCAGGCGTTGTGGCGCCCGCCGAAGACGTGGCGACGGCCGTCGATGTCGGTTTTGATGACCTCGGGGTGCGTGCGCACCAGCCATGCGGGCAGCGCGCCGGTGGAGGTGGCCAGCACGATGGACATGCCGTTGTCCACGAGCAGCTTGACGATCCTGTCGAGCGTCGTGAAATCGTAGGTCTCCTCGTCCGGCTGCAGCGATGCCCAGGAGAACACGTTGATCGTGGCTTCATTGATATGCGCGTCCTTGAGCATCTCGATGTCGCGCCGCCATGTCTGCTCGTCCCACTGTTCGGGGTTCCAGTCGCCGCCGTAGAGGAAGCGGTCGAAGATCGGTGTCATAGTCGGTTCCTTTCTATGCGTAAGTCACATCGGTGAAGGTCACGGCGCCCGCGCCATGCGCGTACACGCCGAGCAGCGTGCCGGTGAATCCTCCGGCGTTGGAGAACGACAGCACCTTGCCGGGAATCCGCCCCAGATCATGGACCACCGGTTCATTGGCCTCGAAGCCGCCATCCGGGAACGGATGCTCGATCAGCGAGCAGGCGTAGCCGCGCGCATCCCCTTCGAGGACCAATGTCAGCGGATGCGCGGCGAGGGCCTGCACCCGGCCGACGACGCTGACCAGACCGGCGTTGTGGACGCTGGCCTCCACCTGGCATACGCCGTGCTCGGCGGCGCGGAAGGCCACGGTGATGTAGTGGTCGGCGTTGGCGTAGGCGGCGATGCCCGCCTCGCCCATGGCCAGTTGTCCGGTGTCGGCCACAGTGGCCGTGAAACAACATGTGAAACATGTCTGCCGTGTGCCGATCAGCGGAGGTCCGGCCTGCAGCGAGAAATCCTGCTCGATGGCGTCCACGGTAATCGTGGCCGGCAACGGTCCTTCCGGCCCATCTGGTCCATCCGACGCAGCAGCATCGTCGGACTGCGCCGTTTGGTCCACTTGCGGCCCGGCTACGGGCCCATTTGGTGCAGTAGCTCCGTCGGACTGCGCCAGATGTGACTCCTGGCCACCTTCAACAGGCCCATTTGGTGCACCAGCTCCGTCATCCTGCGGCGGAAGGGCCACGTCGGCCTCCTCATGATGCCGGTGCGGCGGTGCCATGACCCAGTAGCGGTGGTCGGCGTCGATGCCCGGCGTGATCCAGGAGACGTTGCGTTCCGCGGCCGACCCATCGCCCTCCAGCGGGGTGTCATACGACTGGTCGCTCAGATGCGGCCAGCCGTCCTCGCCCCATTCGAACCACACCGCATACGGCTCGCGGCCGATCCAGCCCTGCGCCGGGTATTCGTCGTTGTTGCGGGTGCCGTGGAACACCATCAGCGTGCGATCGTCCTCGATATGCGCGCAGTCGCAATGGCCGATGGCCTGCAGCGTCAGATGCGTGCTGCGATTGGTGAGCATCGGGTTGCCCGGGTACATCTCGTACGGCCCGAACGGCGCCGAGGACCGGGCGATGTTCTCCATATGCCCGGATTCGGTGCCGCCCTCCGCCCACATCAGGTAGTACATGCCGCGGCGTTTGTACAGGTGCGGGCCCTCCGGGTTAGATCCGGTGATGCCGCCGCAGATATGTACCCGCTCGGTGAGCACACGCCCACGGTCCGGGTCGATTGCGGCCAGGTAGATGCCGGGCTTCTCCTCCCCGGAGCTGCCTTCGTTGCCGCAGATGTACGCGGTGCCGTCGTCGTCGAAGAACAGGCTGGGGTCGATGCCCGGCCAGCCGTCCACCCAGATCGGGTCGGACCAGCCGGCGTGCGGGTCGCGGGTGGTCAGGATCATGTCGCCGCGGTTCACGTTGGTGACGATCAGATAGTACGTGCCGTCGTGCCAGCGCAACGTGGGCGCGTAGATGCCCTGGCTGTTGCCCATCGAGTCGTAGGAGAACTGTTCCGTGCGGTCCATCGCATAGCCGATCAGGCCCCAGTGTTCGCCGTCCTCACTCTCCCAGACCGGCAGCCCGGGGAAGAACTCGAACGAGCTGTTGACCATCAGGTACCCGCCCTCGGGCTTCTCGCAGATCGTGGGATCCGGGAAGAATCCGGAGGCGATGCGCCGCGCCTGCGTGACGTTGAACAGGGTCATTCGGTGTGCTCCTTGCGTGCAGTGTATGGTTCGGGAATCGTGGATCGAACGGCGGCCGATCATCGGACGATCGGATCGCGGAGGAGCTGTCAGTTCTCCCCGTCGAGCCGTGCGCGGGCGGCGGCGAAGACCTCCGCGACGTCCGGGTCGTAGAACCGTCCGGTCTCGCGGTCGAGGAAACACATCTCCTTGACCGAGGTGTCCCACAGGACCGGGCACGATCCGTTGTCCAACGCGCAATTGACCACGGTCTTCAGCCAGGCGATGTTGCTGGCGTGGTCCTTGCCGTCGACCGGTTCGGTCAGCAGGCCGTATTCGCCGATGATGACGGGAATGCCGTGATCGATGAACCGTGCACGCTGCAAGGCGAAGTCGGCGGCGACGGCCTCGACCTCGGCCGCCGTGCCCCAGGTGGTCGCGGGCGTGCCCCACGTACAGTCGTGTTCGGCGAGCGCGAACTCGGCGGGCGAATAGTAGTGGATCGAGACGATGAGCCGGTCCTCAATGCTGTCCTGCGGCAATCGGTACCGTTCGTCGCAGGTCAGGACGGTGTCGGTGTTGAATCCGGGGATCAGCAGGTACCGGTCGGCATTGCGGCCGCCGGTGGCGCGCACGACGTCGACGAAGATCTGGTTCAGACGGTTGAGCAGCGTGAACGCCTGATCCTGCGATACGTCCGGGAAGCAGATCTCGTTGCCTCCTTCGAGCACGAGCCGGTGGTCATAATCGGCGAACCGGGTGGCGATGGACCGCCACAGCCCCTCATACCGGTGGGACACGGCGTCCCACTGCTGCGAGGCACGGCGGATCCACAGCGCATCGCCGTCGCTGCCGTCATGATGCACGTTGAGGATCACGTTGAGGCCGGCGTCCAGACTCCAGTCGACGGCCTGCTGCACGGCCGCCATCCAGCGTTCCTGCACGGTGCCGTCGGCGTCGGTCCATTCCATCCAGGTCACCGGGATGCGGATCGTGTCGAACCCGGCGGCCTTGACGTTGGCGGCGCACCCGGCGGTGAACGGCTTGTTGCGCCACAGGCGCTGCTGGTCCTCGGGAGTCCAGTCGCGGCCTGCGGCGGTGGCGGCCTCGTGTTCGCCCTCCAGCGGGAAGGCGTCGAAGGTGTTGCCCAGGTTCCATCCCAGGCCCAGGTTCCTGACGAATTCGATCGCGGTGGTCATAACGGCTTGTTTCCTTTGCTTGGTAGTGAGGTATGCGACGCTCCCTCCATCAACGGAATGGTGGAGGGAGCATCCGGGCTCACGGCCCTGCATCGATAGGTGTGGGATTGTCGCTCACTCGGCGATCACGGTGGCACCGGGGCGGACGAGCACGGGCAGCGTATGGTAATCGAAGGTCTCGGTGTACCAACGGTTCGGCTCGTACTCCTTGCCGGTCAGCAGGTTGGTCCACGGCTGGCCGGTCTGGTCGCCGCCGGCGTCCGGCACGTAGAAGCGCGCGGTGCCGTCCTCGGAGAACACCGGGGCCACGAGCAGGTCGCCGCCCAGCATGTACTGGGTATCGATGTCCTCGCAGGACGGATCGTCCGGGAACTCCAGCACCATCGCACGCATCATCGGCACGCCGGTTTCATGCGTGATCTTGGACTGCGCAATCAGGTACGGGGTGAGCTTGCCCTTGAGCTCGGTGAACTCGCGGGTCACCTCAACCGCCTCGTCGCCGTACAGCCACGGCACCTTGTAGGCGGTGGAACCGTGGTAGCGCGAGTGCGAGCTGAGCAGACCGAACTGGGTCCAGCGCTTGAACAGGTCACGGGTGGGCTCGTCCTCGAAGCCGGCGATATCGTGGCTCCAGTAGCCGAAGCCGGACATGCCGAAGCTCAGGCCGGCACGCAGCGATTCGGCCATCGACGGGTAGTTCGACGAGCAGTCGCCGCCCCAGTGCACCGGGAACATCTGGCCGCCGACCGTGGCGGAACGCGCGAACAGGATGGCCTCGTCGGCGCCCTTGACCTCGGCGACGACGTCATAGACGGCCTTGTTGTACAGCTGCGTGTAGTAGTTGTGCATCAGCTCGGGTTCGGAGCCGTCATAGTAGACCACGTCGTCAACCGGGATGCGTTCGCCGAAGTCGGTCTTGAAGCAGTCCACGCCCTGGTCCATCAGGTGCCTGAGCTTGTCCTGGTACCAGCGGGTGGCCTCCGGGTTGGTGAAGTCCACAATGCCCATGCCGGCCTGCCACTTGTCCCACTGCCAGACCTGACCGTTCCTGCGCTTGATCAGGTAGCCCTTGGCGGCGGCTTCGGCGAACAGCGGCGACTTCTGGCCGATGTACGAGTTGATCCACACGCACACCTTCAGGCCGCGGTCGTGCAGCTTCTTGAGCAGACCTTCCGGATCGGGGAACTTATCCGGATCCCACTCGAAGTTGCACCATTCGAGTTCCTTCATCCAACGGCAGTCGAAGTGGAACACGGACAACGGGATGTGGCGTTCGGCCATGCCGTCCACGAACTGCATGACGGTCTGCTCGTCGTAGTCGGTGGTGAAGGAGGTGCTCAGCCACAGGCCGTAGCTCCAGTCCGGAACCAGCGGCGGTTTGCCAGTCAGGTCGGTGTAGGTGTTGAGGATGTCCTTCAGGTCTTCGCCGCCGATCACCGAGTAGGTCATTTCCTCTCCGGGTACGGAGAACTGCACGCGGGAGACCTTCTCGGAACCGATCTCGAAGCTGACGCGGCCCGGGTTGTCCACGAACAGACCGTACTTCTTGTTGGACAGATAGAACGGGATGTTCTTGTACGCCTGTTCGGTGCCGGTGCCGCCGTCCTCGTTCCAGATATCGACGGTCTGGCCGTTCTTGACGAAGTTGGTGAAGCGTTCGCCCAGACCGTAGATCTTCTCGCCGACGCCGAGGTCGAGCTGTTCGGAGACGTGCAGGCGGCCCTGGCCGTCGGTGACGAGCGCCTTGGCACGCCATCCGGAGTGGGCGATGACGCGGCCGTCATACGTGTAGGTGAAGTCGATGGTCTCGCCCTTGGCGATGGTCAGCGTGGTCTTGCCGGAGGTGAAGGTCCAGGCCTCATCGGTTTCGGCGATCTCGACGTCCGGGTCGCACTCGTTGAGCTGGAACTTCGGGCAGTGGCTGCGATCCTCGATGAAGTTCACCAGACGGGTGGTGATGATGTTCGGACGGGGGCTGGTGACCTCGATGGTCAGGATGCCGCCGTCAAGCGTCTGCCCGGGGTGGTGGATCGGCACGCCGAACGGGCAGAACAGCGTGAGCTTCTTCGGTTCGACCCTGGCCTCGTAGATGTTGGCCGCGTACTTGACGCTGAAACCATCCTTGATGAGCCAGCCACCATTCAGGAACTTCATTATGCTCTCCTTTGAGGTTGATCGTCGTTGACGCATCGGACCCTGCGGATCCGCTCCGGATCGCCCCCGTACCTTCCGGCACGGTTTCGGATCCCGACCGTCGAGCCCTCCCCGACGATCATGCTTATTTATAAGTTTATAAATAACAGATTGCGACACGCCGTGCTCGCCAGCATTCAACGGATATAGCCCATGCCGAGCGGACACCACATGGCCGGCAGTAACCGGTGGTGGATGAAGTACGAATGGAGCGCGAACGAAGCCACGATGAGGCCTCAGCCCCGGGCACGCTTACGCACAACAACGTTGGATATGCCACCCTTGACATCATCCGTACAATTGCCGTACAGTGATTCCATGACAGCCAGCAGCACAAAAACCAGCCGCTTCGAAATGCGTCTCACTCCGGAACAGCGCGCCACCATGGAACAGGCCGCCGCCGCCCGGGGAATCAACCTCACGCATTGGGCCATCGACAATCTCATGGACGCAGCCAACAGGGATATTCGAGAAGCCCACACCATCTACCTCAGCGACGAAGCCTACGATGAATTCGTCAAAGCGCTGGACGACCCCATGCCGCAGCAAATCATAGACCTGCTCAATGAGAAGGACGACTGGGCATGAGTGATTTCACTGAACCACGTCGGATAGCCGACACCGATGACATCACAGGATTTCAATGCGGCGTCCCGATAGTCGACAATTGGCTGTACACCCATCTAAAAAACGCGGGACGCCGGCATACGGCCGTGGCTTATGGGTCTTTCCATGAAGGGCGATTGGCTGGATTCTACACGCTAAGCTCATATGCGGTACGGCGCGAAGCAGCCAGGGGGTGGCTGGGGCGTAATGCGCCGGATCCGGTACCGGCAATCCTATTGGGAATGCTGGGAGTGGATATCCGGTATCAGACGCGACACTTAGGTTCGAAGCTCCTCAAGAACGCGGTCGAACGCGCGTTATCGGCGTCGGAAATCATAGGGGCGCGCGCGTTGATGGTGGAACCGGTGTCGCAACATGCCGCCGGATTCTATGAACGATTCGGCTTCCGTCCAGTCACAGGCAGCGACATTCTTTACATTCCGTTGAAATAATGCCACAGAACCCGACTCTCCTGCATCTCACCGCATAGAAGCCTCCGAGTTCATTGCCATGCCACTGCAAACGTAACACTCCATGAACGGAAGCATGGTACGGAACCTCAACAGGCCCGCGTCAGAGGTTCCGTACCGTACCACGACCAGTCAACGGAATCGCAATCATTGCAATTCCGCCATTTCCGAACACGCAATCAGTCTGTGGTACGGTACGGAACCCTTCATACGCCCAATGCTAGGCTACGTACCGCGCTGGCGTGGTACGCAACCTTCCAAGCCGGCCAGATGACGTGCCGTACCACACTGCTGCGGTACGTAACCTGATCAGACCCGTCTCAGACGGTTCCGTACCGTACCACGCCGGACACGACGCCCGTCTATCGTCAGTCCAAGTCGGCGGTCAGACGGATGTCCCGCACGGACTCGCCGACGTACACGGCGGCGCCCCAGGCGGTGGCCCACTTGTCCGCACCGACGGACCAGTAGCCCAGCGCTTTGGCCTCGGGGATGTCGATGATGACCTGCCGCGATTCGCCGGGGACCAGATCCACCTTCGCGAAACCCTTGAGCTCCTTGACTGGCCGGTCCTCGCCGGTGCCTTCCAGGCCAAAGTACGCCTGCACCACGGTCTTGCCCTCACGCGAACCGGTGTTCGTCACCGTGCAGGCCACACGCACCGTGTCGTCCACGCGGCGCACGTCCAGATCGGCGTACTCGAACGTCGTGTAGCTCAGGCCGTGGCCGAAGCAGAAACGCACCGGCACGTCCTTGGTCTCGTAATACCGGTATCCGACGTAGATATCCTCCGTGTACTCCACATGCCCCTCATGGCCGAACGTGCCGATCGAATGCGCGGGGCAGTCGTCCAACGTCATCGGGAAGGTCTCAGGCAGGTGACCGGAGGGGTTCACGGCACCGGTCAGCACCTCGGCGAGCGCCGTGGCGCCCTCGGAACCGGAGTACCAACTCCACACGATCGCCTTGGCGCGGTCCGCCCACGGCATCTCCACCGGGGAACCGGCCACGAAGGTCACGATCATGTTCGGGGCCACGTCCAACAGCGCCTCGATCAGCGCATCCTGGCCGTACGGCAGCGTCATGTCGGTCCGGTCACGCCCCTCCAGATCGTGCTCGTGGTCCAGGCCGCCGACGAACACGATCGGATCGCCGGCCTCGGAGTAGGCGCGGGCACGGGCCACCGCCTCCTCACGCAACGTGCGGTCGCGGGCTTCGTCGGCGTCGTCCGAACCGGCCGAGTTCTCCAGGCTGCCCTCCTGCCAGGAGGCGTCCTGCACCACCTGCTCGGCATGGTAGCCCGGTACGTATTCCACCTTCACATTGCCGCCGAGCTGCGAGCACAGCGCCAACAGCGGCGATTTCTCATACAGTGCCTTGATCTCGGCGCTGCCGCCGCCGTTGGAGTGCACGCGATCGGCGTTGGCGCCGATGACAAGCAGCCGGGTCACGCGATCGGCGTCCAACGGCAGCAGCCCGTCGTCGTTCTTGAGCAGCACCACGGACTCACGCGCCACGTCCAGTGCCGCCTGCAGGTGATCGAGCGTGGCATATCGTCCGGCCTTGCGGGCGGGACGGGTGCCGTCACCGTCAGGCAGCATATGTAGCGCGTCCATGACGCACAGGACGTGGAACACCTTACGGTCCACATCCTGCTCGGAGACCTCGCCGCGCACGACCGCCTCCTTCAACGGGTTGGCGAAATAGTAGTCGTCGAAGTCGGGGGTCACCGACATCTCCACGTCGAGCCCGACCTCGGCGCTCTCCTTGGTGCGCTTGACGCCGCTCCAGTCGGAGACGGTGAAGCCGTCGAAATCCCACTCGTCGCGCAGCACGTCATCGAGCAGCCAGCCGTTCTCGCAGCAGCGCACGCCGTTGACCAAGTTGTACGCGCCCATCACGCTCAGCACGCCCGCACGCTTGACCGCGGCCTCGAAGGCGGGCAGGTACAGCTCACGCAGCGCGCGATTGCTGATCGCCTCGTCCACGTACAGGCGGTCGGTCTCCTGGCTGTTCGCGGCGAAATGCTTGGCGCAGGCCGCCACGTCGGATTCCTGCACGCCCTCGATGTAGCGGACGGCCTGCTCGGCGGTGAGCACCGGGTCCTCGCTCATGTATTCGAAGTTGCGGCCGCACAGCGGGCTGCGCTTGATGTTGATCGAGGGCCCCAGGATCACGTCCTTGCCGCGGCCTCGCGTCTCCTCGCCCAGCGCCACGCCGGTCGCATAGGCCAAATCGGGGTTCCAGGTGGAGGCGAGCGCCGAGCCGGAGGGCAGGTAGGTCACGTAGTCACGCGTGTTGTACAGCGGCACCCATGAGTCGTTGTGCAGTTCCGCGCGCACGCCCATCGGACCGTCGTCCATACGGAACGGCGGGATGCCCAGGCGTGGCACGCCTTCGGTGCGGAATAGGCCGGCGGCATGGATCATGCCGATCTTCTCGTCGAGGGTGAGTTCGGCGAGCAGCGCGCGGGCCTTGGCGGTGTTGGCTTCGGTGATGACGGTCATGACGGTGTGTTCTTTCTTTTCTCCCTGAGGGTGTCTGATTACAGGATGGTGATCTTGAAGCCGATCGGCAGCGCGGGGTCGCCTCCGCGCGCGGCCGGGGTGATGACCAGTCCGTCCGCGGTGCGCTCATACGGCACCGGTCCGGCTCCCAGCTGTTCGACGCCGACCACGATGCCGTGGAACGGTGCGCGTTCGCCGTCGTGATAGGCGGCAAAGGCCTTGATGGTCAGCGTGTTCGCGCCTTCGGGGTTGAGGCAGTATGCGTAGACGGCACCGTCCTTGGCGGTGAACCGGAAATCCTGCGAGGTCCAGGTCCAGGCCGACTGGTCGCCGAACGCGCCCTCGGTCTGCCGTGTGGGTCCCTCCTGCGCGAGTTTCCATGGTCGGGTGCCGTAGATGCCTTCGGCGTTATCGGCCATCCACGTGCCGATGCCTTCGAGCAGTTCACGATCACGCGCGTCGATGGAACCGTCGGCGCGCGGCCCCACGTTGAGCAGCAGGTTGCCGTTCTTGGATACGTTGTCCACTAGGGTGCCGACCAGCTCGGGCAGGGTCTTGTAGTCGAGCGTGGATGTGTAGCACCACGAGTTGCGGGCGATGGCGGTGTCGGTCTGCCATATGTACGGTTTGGGGTCGGCAAACCCGCCGCGTTCCACGTCCACGATGCCCGCGCCCCACGCCATGCCGTCGTCCTTGTAGCAGATCGAGACGGGGATGCCCCACTGCACGCCACGGTTGTAGTAGTAGGCGGCGAATCGCTTGATGTACGGCTTGAACGCCTCGTGCTGGATCCACCAATCGAAGTACAGCAGTTCGGGGCGGTAGGCGTCGACCAGCTCGCATACGCGCACCAGCCAGTCGTTCAGGTACTCCTCGCTCGGATACGGTGTGGAGTGCAGGTCCTGGTTGTCGGGTTCGGGCATGGCCGGCCAGTAGAAGTCGCCACGAGCCATCGGGTCCATGACGTCGGAGTCGAACTCCCTGCCGTGCCCCATGAACCACCAGTGTTCGGCGCGGTGGTTGGAAACCGCGAAGTGCAATCCGTGATTGATGGCGGCGGCACGCAGCTCGCCGATCACATCGCGTTTGGGCCCCATCTCCACGGCGTTCCAATGCGACAGGGCGCTGCCGTACATCTGGAACCCATCGTGGTGTTCGGCCACCGGGAAGTAGTACCGCGCGCCCGACTTGGCGAACAGGTCGGCCCATTCATCGGCGTCGAACCGTTCCGCGGTGAACATCGGGATGAAATTCTTGTAGCCGAACTCGGACTGCGGGCCGTAGTTTTCACGGTGGTGCTCGAATTCGGGATACCCCTGGATGTACATGTTGCGCGAATACCATTCGTTACGGTATTCGGGCACGGTGTACAGGCCCCAGTGGGTGAAGATGCCGAACTTGGCGTCGGCGAACCATGCCGGCGGCCGGTTGCCGGGCAGTGAGGCCCAATCCGGCTCATACGGCCCTTCGGCGATCACGCGGTCGATCAGCGCCAGATCGTGCGCCATGTCACCGGTGAATGCAGTGGCGTGACGTAGCGCCATGCCGGTTTCCTCAGTCATCGATGGCCTCCCTTTCCCAATCAAATCCCACGGCGCGCAACCATTCCCGGGTAATCAGCACCGCACCACGCTCATAGGGGTGCACGCGGTCCTGGCTGACGATGCAGGTGTGCTGCCGCGTCAGGTATCGGTCGATAGCCGACTGGACATCCACATACGGCAGTCCGTGACGTTCGGCGAGCCGCCGCGCACACTCGGCGAAGCGGCTGACCATCGCCCGCATCGGCTCCTGCTGGTTCGCCTCATACATGAACGGACCGACGATGATCATGCCTTTGACGTGCGGCAGCGTGCGCTCGATAAGGTCCTCGTAGACCTGTTCGTAGACGTCGATGCCGTGCCGCTTGGGTTTCCAGAACGGCTGGTCGAAGTGGCGCCAGACATCGTTGACACCGATGAGCACGGATACGTAGTCGGGTTCGAGATCCAACACGTCGCGCTGCCAGCGTTCGGCCATCATCACGATGTCATCGCCACTGACGCCGGAGTTGATGGTGACGAGTTCGTAGTCCGGGTAGATGGCGGACAGCAGGCAGTGAATCTGGTTCACATATCCGGTGCCGAAGCCCCAGCCGCCGGGTTCGGCGGTCCGGTCACGCCCGGCGTCGGTGATGGAATCGCCTGCAAAGACAATGCGGGCGTTCTTTTCGAGAGTAAGCATCCTTGCTTGGTTCCCCTGTGTGATTGCGGTTGTGGTCGATACGGAAAACAGGGGCACCGCCGTATGCCCGACATCCGGCGATGTCCCTGTTCCGTTATGTTGCGTGTCCGCACGTCCTCCCGGGGCCCTGTTACGGGATGCCCGATCCGGATGCGGACATCAGGCTCACTCGGCCGATTCCTCGGCGTACTCGGCGGCGATGGCCTTGCGGGCCTCGTCCTGGGCCTTGGCGTTGGCCATGTCGACCTCAAGCACCTGCTCCATGCCCAGTCCTTCGACCTTCTCACGCATGTCGCTCAGGATCTGGTCGAACTCGTCCTCGGAGCCGGCCACGATCGCCTGCCACGAGGAATTGACGATCTCGGTCTTGATGGAGCCGCGCAGCGTGGAGATCTGGGAGTCTTCCGGCGGGGTCACGTAACCGGCACCCGGGGCCACGGTGATCATGTCATTGGCCTCAAGGTACTCCATGGTGGTCGAGTAGCCGCCCATATGCTCGGACCAATCCTGGTTCAGCGGGTTGGCGTTGGCCTTCTCCAGCTCGCTCGGCCACATCTGGGCGTTGAACGTGTAGCCGGTCTCCGGGTCCACGTCGTTGGCCACGATAGTGGTGAAATTCAGTGCAGAGACGCCGTCGGCGTAGGAACCGCCGCCATACTCCTCGGGCACGTTGGCGGAGCCGCCGTTGATCACGGTGCTGCCGAACTCGGTGAGCACCGGACCGTCATCTGTCATCTCCCAGTTCAGACCCTGCGGGCCGGCGGCGCCACCGGTCTGGGAACCGGAGTCGTAGGCACCCTCGGAGGAGTACAGCCAGTCGATGAACTCGACGAGGCGTTCCGGATGCTCGGCCTTGGAACCGACGGCGATGATGGTCTTGCTGTCGCCGTTCGGGGAGGCGCCGTAGGAGAAGATCTTCTGGTCCTGAAGCGGGGCGATCATGAAGCCCTTGCCGGCCTCCTTGTTCTCCACGGTGTTGTAGGCGGCCTGGCCCAGCCACGGCCAGAAGGAGAACAGCACCTTGCCGTCCTTGTACTTCTGGTTCATCGTGTCATAGTTCTGGGTGGTGGACTCGGGATCCACGATGCCGGCGCGGTAAGCCTCGTTGAAGAAGCGGAGCACGCGCTCGTAGATGCCGCCCTCCTCGGTGATGGACTGGTAGTCCGAGCCGTCGGCCTTGGCCAGCACGAAGCCCAGCTCGTCATAGCCGTAGTAGCAGGTCGGCTGCTTGGCATTGTTCATCATGTTGCCATCCCAGTCCTTGAAGAACGACATGGCGTAGATGTCATCGGTGCCTTCGGTCTCGCGGGCCTTGTCCTGCATGTCCTTGAGCACGGGGACCAGGTCCTCGAGGGTATTGATCTCCGGATAGCCCACGGCCTTGTAGTAGTCCCAGCGCAGATACGGGCCGAAGGTCGGCTCCAGGCCTTCGCTTGCCTCGGTCGGGGACTTGAAGGAGATGGAGTTCGGCAGGCCGTAGACGCCCTCGTCCACGCCGAGCACCTCGTTCAGGGCATCGGTGGCGTTCTTGAAGCCATTGATGTTGTCCTTGCCCTCGAGGTACGGGGTCATGTCCATGATCAGGTCGGCCTTGACCAGGCGTTCGCCCTTGCCGTCGCCGGTGCCGACGACCACCAGGTCGCCCAGATCACCCGAGGCGGCGCGGGAATCGAACAGGGTGCTGCCGCCGCCGGCCACGTTCGGGGCCACGATGTTCAGCTCAATGTTGAACTTGTCCTTGATGATCTTGGCGAACCAGCCCTTCTGGGTGCCCTGGTAGTTGGCCAGCTCATCGAAGACGTCGACCACGTAGAGCGAACCGTCATCCTCGGCGGACGCGGTCTTGTCGCCGCTGCCGCTGCAGGCCGACAGACCCATCGCCGCGGCCAGCGCCACTGCCGTCGCCGCGACGAACTTCTTCTTGAGGGACATGATGTCCTTCCTTTCCTTTGGTTGTTTCCTATTGGGAACAGATATGGTGTGTGGATCAGCCCTTGACAGCGCCGAGCATCATGCCCTTGACGAAGAAGCGCTGGAAGAACGGATAGATGAACAGGATCGGGAGCACGACGATCACGGAGACCGTCATACGGATCGAGGTCGGGGTCTGCTGCGTGGCCAGGGCGGCGACGTTCATCGCGCTGCCGGCGCTGGCTCGCACCGAGGCGGCCAGGGCGTTTGCCTGGTTGATGTAGGTGTACAGCAGGTACTGCAGCGACCACAGCTTCTGGTCGGTCATGTACAGCAGCGAATCCTGGTAGGAGTTCCACTGGCCGACCGCGGAGAAGATGGCCACGGTGGCCAGGATCGGCGTGCACATCGGCAGCACGATCTTGCCGAACACGGTCAGGGTGCCGGCGCCGTCCACCTCGGCCGCCTCCTGCAGCGACTTCGGAATGGACTCGATGAAGGTCTTGACCAGGATGATGTTGAACGGCTGCACAATCGCCGGGAGCACGTAGACCCAGAAGTTGTTCGTCAGGTGCAGGTTCTGCATCGTGATGAACATCGGGATCAGGCCGGCGTTGAAGTACATCGTGATGATCACGAAGCGGTACCAGAACTTACGGTGCCACATCCGCTCCTGAGTGAACATGAAGCCGAGGTAGGCGCTGGCGATGACGGTCAGGGCCGTGCCGATCACGGTACGGGCCACCGACACGAAGGCTGCGGTGCCCAGGCCCTCGAGCTTGAAGACCTCCGCATAGTTCTGCAGGTGGAAGCCCACCGGGAACCAGTTCACGTCGCCGGCGGCGCTGGCGTCGTTATTGGAGACCGAGTTGATGATGAGGTAGTAGAACGGGTACACGCACACGAACGCGAACACGATGAAGAAGAAGATGTTGAAGACGTTGAACACCTTCTCACCGGCGGTCCGGCGATACAGCGGCGACATTTCCTTCGATCCGAGGGTTTCACTAGCCATGGTTGACGTTCCTTCTTTCCTGACTCTTGTCCGCTCAGACGATGGAGGTACCACGGGTGCGCTTGGACACCCAGTTCACCATGAACAGCAGCACCACGCTCACCAAGCTCTTGAGCATGGAGATGGCCGTTGCCAGCGACAGGCTCGAGCTGCCCATACCGACGTTGTACACGTAGAGATCCAGCACCTGGATGTGCTCCTGGTTGAACGCGTTCTGGAACACGTAGTACTGGTCCATACCGTTGTTCAGGAAGTTCGAGATGCTCAGCATGAGCAGCACGAAGTAGGTCGGCAGCAGCTGCGGCACGGTCACGTGGATGATCTGCTGGAAGCGGTTGGCGCCATCCACTTGGGCGGCCTCGTACAGCTCGGGGTCGATGCCCGCGATGCCGGCCAGGTACATGATCGAGCCCCAGCCCAGGCCCTTCCAGATGTTCCACAGGAGCATCTTGAGCCACGTGCCGTCATCGGAATCAAGGAACTTGATCGGTTCGGTGATCCAGCCCAGATTGTCAAGCAGCGAGTTGACCATGCCGGTGGTGGAGAACAGCGCGAACGCGATGGCATAGACGAGCACCCAGCTGATGAAGTTCGGCAGGGTGGTCAGCGTCTGGATCAGGTTGCGGAACCACTTGGCACGAATCTCGTTCAGGCAGATGGCGAAGATCAGAGGGAAGAACGAGGTCAGGATGTTCAGGCCGCTCATGGCGAAGGTGTTGATGAGCACCTGCTTGATGGTGTCCAGCTGAGCCGGGTTCTGCACCAGCATCTCGAACCACTGTAGACCCACGAACTCGCTTTCGGACAGCGGAATCGGCGGCTTGTAGTCGAAGAATGCGTAGATCCATCCGAACAACGGCAGGTAGCTGAACAGAATGGAACAGATGAGGAACGGCGCAATCAGCAGGAACAGGCGAATGCCATGCCGTTTCCTCGCATCCACGCGCTTGGGGGACTTCCCTCCCTTCCGCGTGGCGGCCTTGCGCGTCGCCGATGGTGCAGCCACCGCCGCCGCGCCAGTCTCCTTCGTCTGCATATCACTCTCCTTTGAATATGCACTTCTCATCCGGGTTTCACATCGATGTGGGCAACACCGGAATCTCTTATTTATTAAGTTATAAATAAGAATGTACCCCCGCCCTGCAAGGTTGTCAAATACGCCACGACACGCGGCGTGCTGCCATGCGCGGATGGCAATGGGGCCCGCTGCCGTGCCCGCTCGACACCATCGCCTACCGCCACAGGGCATAGCCGAAAACCTTCCAAAATCACAGAGACAACACCGGGTCTCTCCCCTTATCGGCGAAAACAAGGCGAAATTCCACGCCGCATGCATCCACCGTCCTTACCGGCGGTCTCAGTCGGCAATCGCAGCGACGACACCCAACCGCACTCGATTACTTGACTTTTCTTATTTATAGATTTATAAATAAGAACATATGCCTATTGAGACCTGCGGCCGCTACCATGACGGTATAGGTCGTCCGGCACTGGAACGACCAACGACGGGAGGTTCCGATGAAGTTCAACATCGACGCGCCATTCTGGCGGTTCATGAGTACGCTGGCACGGTTCACCGTGCTCAACGTCCTGTTCGTAATCACCTGCATTCCCGTCGTCACCATCGGCCCGGCCCTGGCCGCGTTGTACAGCACCATCTTCGCCTATTGCGATCACGAGGACGTATCCCTGCACAGGGAATACCTCAAGCGACTCAAGCGCGAGTTCGTGCGCGGCCTGCTGTCGTTCCTCATCTACATCGCGGTGGCCGCCGTGCTGATCTTCGGATTCGTGTTCTGGGGCCAGGTCCAATCCAACATCTCCTACATCGGACTCGCGATACTCATCATCGCCACCGCATTCGCAATCCTATCGTTCGAATACCAGTATCCGCTGCAGGCCCGCTTCGACGCCTCCTTCGGGCGCACCTGGAAGAACTCGCTGATCCTGCCATGGGCGGCCTTCGGCCATACGATCATCATCGTGGTCATCGAGGTCGCTTTCCTGGCAGTCTTCTTCTTCGTGCCGTTCGTGCGCGTGTTGGCCGTCATCTTCGGCTTCTCCTGGATCACCTACGCCAAGTCGCTAGTGTTCCTCAAGGCGTTCGACAAATTCTCCGACCCGGCCAAGGCCATGGAGCAGCCTACCTACGTCAACAGCAGCGCCTCGTTGTAACGGGCGCAACCGCAGACTTCATCTCCCTCCTTCCTCTGGGGCTCCCGGACGTTCAACCGGGAGCCCCGCCTTATTTCGCACCGCCACACCCGGCCACGCCGCCTTGCTCAGATTGTGATGCATTTCTTACTTCTCCCCCATCTTCACAATCCAATCCCACGATTTATCGGCGATAATTCACGGTCACCATAGATCAGAGTCCGACGACGCCGCGACGACGCGGATTTGCATTTGGGCAGGGGTAGCACTATAGTTGCCGATGTTGTCCTGCGGAGCAAGACAACATCCACGGGGCTGTAGCTCAGTTGGTAGAGCGCTTCGTTCGCATCGAAGAGGTCGTGGTTTCGATTACCATCAGCTCCACGAGGACCCTCCGGATTCCACCCCGGAGGGTTTTCTTTTTCCGGATCTATTACAGCGTGTGTTGCCTCAGCCAACCGGTACCGCGAATTCGAGTTGCTGGAACGCGGCGCTCAGCAGCACCCCATCAGAGCCGCACCGCCGGAACGGCGTCTTTTCCAGGTACCGTTCATATTCCGTGTCGTTCTCGAACCGCAGATAATAGCCGGCCACCAGGCAGTACAGTCGTGTGCGCCTCTTCTGCCAGCGACCTTCGGTGGGGTCCGCCTCCAACGACCATTGCAGGCATTCGTTCCACACGGCGCGAACATCGCAGTCGTTGCCACATCTAATCCGCAGCCCCTCCAGCACCTCACGGGCACCCTCGGAGCCATCGTGCCCCGCAGCGGCGAGCGCGTACAGTGCAAACGCCAGCACCGCCATGAACGGCGTCAGGATATGCATCAGCATCGCCCGCTGCACCTCGCGCGACGGCACGGACGGAGGCACGGCCGGCGCGTCGAGTGTATATCGCGCCGTATCGGGGCGGGCGCGGCGACGCAGCAGAGCCGCGCATGCGGCATCCACCACCGCGAGCAACGCCCGGCACTGTCCGGCGAAGGCGTTTCTCAGGACCAACTGCTGGAACGGTTCGCATGCGGCGCGGTACAGCGCTTCACGTTTCAGCCGGACCTCGTCCTCCGCCGCCGAGGATGCGGATGAGACCCAGCAGCGTCCGACCTGCTCCTCAACGGTTCCGCAATCCCCTTCCGCGGAGGATGCGCCCGGTACGGATACAGGCTCGCCGCCGAGGACGGCGAGCACCATCCGGCGGTAGTCCTCGGACATCAGACATGATTCCGCTACGGCTCGCGGCACCGGCTGCGGCATGACGAACCGCTGCCGCACACACCATGCCGCCAAGTCGATCAGCAGCATCGCATGCAGTTGCCGCCGCCATCCGTCGCCGTCGACAACCACGCCGCCGATCCCGTCGTCCGACCCGCCCGCAACCGATGCGGCGATCGTCACGGCCTCACGCAGGTCGTTGTCCATCGCCCCTTCATGCACGATCAGCTCCAGCCATACGGCGTTCCGGGCCCGGTCCAGTTGCCCGGCATCAGCGGTGTCCAGATACCGATTGCAGGCGTTCTCGAATTCCGCGACAGCCATCCGCCGCAGCACCCGCAGGTTGCCGGGCAGCAACGCGCCGTCCGCGCGTGCCCCGTCGATGACGCGCAGCTGATGCCGGTTCGTGCCGCCCTCCAGCATGCAGTCAGCCCACATGGCGGGCCATTGGCCGCCCAGGTTGAAGTCGAACCCCAGAGATAGCCGCACCAAGTTCCATCCGACCTGTTCCCGGTCGCGGCATTCATCGGCATCGAACCCGTTGCAGTACAGACTGTCATTGCCCACCACATGCCGGTAGGACACCTCCAGCATGCGCAGCGCCTGCCGTTCGCGCTGCTGTGAACGGATGCCGAGCATCATGCGCAGCATGTAACGCACCAATGTCCGCCATTGCCGCAACGAGAGGTCATTGGTCAGCGCGGCCACGATATCGACCGGCACCGCGGCACCACGCTCCCCCTCATACGAGGCGTCAACCAGGATCTTAGCCAGGAAGCACAACGCGAAGGTCGACAGCACGGTGCGCTCGTGGTACATCAGGTCGGTGCTCGGCATCTTCTGGATTGTGCATTCCAGGTATTGGGCGTATCGGCTCCGTTCGGGAACAACGCCGTCCCGTGGCACTTCCCCGCGCTCCATGGCCGCGTGTTCCAGCTCCGTCTGGCAGTCCTTCCAGCGCCGCCCCAGGCTGCGAGCGCCGATCGCGCCGCCGATGCTGTCCTCCCAGTAATCGTGCAGTGTCTGTTGCACGGCGTCATACAGTCTGCGGCGTTCGCCCGCGCGCAACAGTCGTGCGTCCATGGCCTCCATGAATTCGTATGGGGTGTCGATGTACACGCCGTCGCACAGCAACGCCGCGAAGGCGATGAGGATGTCGATGTTCGCCTCGGGACGTTCCGTGTATCCACGGCCGCGGCCATGATCTCGCCCACGATTGCGTCCGTGCCCGTGCTCCCGCGCCGAGGACAGCGTCTCCTTGTCCGATTCCGGGCGATGTTCCGGCAGTTCGTGCACGAACTGCGCTACCAGGTTGCCCAGTTCGTGGCGGAATTCGTCGCCGGTACCGCCGTGGCCGAACCATCTCCACCATATGTCGGCGAATCGGTTCAGCGCATCAAGATCGGCTACCTGCTCCAGCTCGTAGAGCCGCCATTGCGCATCCTCCAAGCCGGGGTACCGATCCCGGCGAATCCGTTCGAGCAGCGTACGTCCGATGCCGCACCGTTCGCCAAGTCCCGCGGTCGGCAGATCGGCGGAATGCTCGTACGGCACCCATCCGTCCGACTGCGAACTGCGCACCAGGATCACCAGATGGTCGATGTCCTCCCGATACGCCATCGTCCATTGGGTCATGCCAAGCCGGTCCGCAATGGTCAGCAGCTCCGCCCCGCCCTCGGTGCAATCCACCACGCAGGTGGAGCATCCGCGCGCGGCGGCGGCCTGGAGCTCAGCCTCATCCGGTTCCGTCATCGGCATGCGGTCCGCCCGTAAAGCGCGGGCCGATGCGCGCAACAGGTCCGTATCCACCATCCACCGCCCCCTGCCGTACCGGCACAGAGCCTCGCCGGACAAGTAAAGCACCGGTTCCACGCCGGGGTCGCGACTGGGCGCGTTCAGCCGCAAAGGCGCGAAGAACCGCTGTCGCAGACGTTCACCGCCATCGTCCGCTGCGTGGACCGGCAGCGTCAGCAACGCCATCAGGCTCTGCCGCAGGAACGGAGCCATGGCGGCCAACGATTCCGGGATTGCAATAACCGTGCAGCTGCGCCGCCCCTGATGCCCGTCACTCTCCACGGACGGGCTGCGATCGATCAGGCGCAGGGGGAAGCAGACATCCGTGTCCGGGAACCAGTCGACGGTGCCGCCGCTACCGTCATGACCGTAGCGGTGCGGCCGCGCGACTTCGGGGATACGGACGGCCGCCCGCCGGTACCAATCGGACAGCGTGCTCATGACTGATCCCGATTGACCCGTTCACGGTTCTCGACCATCTCGCGCGCCGACGGCAGCCAGGTCAGGAACGCGTCGATCTCCTCGTCGTCGAGTTCGCCTTCCGCATATGCCTTGAGCTTCGAGTACTGACTCAGCCCCGCGCGCGCGGTCAGCTCCAGCAGATCCACGAACACCCCTTCCGGGAATGGGTCTCCGATGCGATAGGGAATCGTGCAGTTGCAGATGATCTCACCGTCGCTGTCCAGCTTCACCTGCGCGAACCGCATGCCGAACGCCTCCGTGCTGACGTACGCCTGGGCGAAGGGCAGCGTCTCCGGCGGGATGCGGAACGGATACAGGATGCGGATCTGCACCGAGTCCGCGTCCGGCTCGAAGATCACCCGTTCGCTCACGAAATGACGCTCGTAGTCGGACACCGCATATTGCAGCATCCACGCATCATCGTCATCGTCGTCGCTGACGAACACACGCGTGAACTTGCTTTTCGTCAACCGCTTGATGGTCGCCCATACCTCACGCACCCGATTGTCGGGCACACGGGATTCCTCCGACGCCTCGCCCGGGACCGCCGGGCCGACGGCGCCGCTGACATCGCCGTTGATGGATTCCACCGTCATCATCGCTCTCCTTGCGTTGTTGTGTCGCGCCGTAAGTGATTGTTTCGATTATCGCGTGCCGCCCGCCGGGGAAGCGCCGGGGAAGCCGCATAACGCCTTGTGCCAGGCGGCGATCGGCTCGGGCTGGCGAACCGGTCCGCCGAAGTCGAAATCGTTCATGAGCCGCAGCACGCGTTGCGCGTTGGTTGCGGCCACCATGCCGGAACGTTGCCGGTAGTCGTCGCGGGCGAACGCGGCGCACAGCACGCGCCGATAGAACGTCCTGAGCACCGTGCCGCCGTCCCCGCCGATCTCCATGCGTTCCAGCGCGCACAGCATGGCGATGGCCACGGCGTCGCTGACATGGCCGTTGTCGGCTAGGAACCGGTCGACCATCACACCGCCGTCCTCGTCCACGGCGAGTCTGCGGCACAGCCAGATCGCGGCGAAGTACGCCTTGACGGCGTCGTATTCGAACCGGATCGTATCGGCGTCCTCGCGGAAGATGCCGCAGCGGGAGATCGTGCGGTCGAGCGCCTCCTCATTGTCGGCGCGGTCGCCGTTGCCGTCCTCCTCGCGGTAACGGTTGAACAATTCCAGGAAGCGTTCGCGGTCGAACACGCCCTGTCCGTTCGATGCGGCACGTTCGACCCCGTCGGCGAACACGCGGCGTTCCGGCACGATGGCGTCGTATGCCAGATGGGCGATGGCGATGCGGTCGCACCCGGGGATCTCCCCACCGGTTTTCGGCAGGATGCGTTCGATATTCGCCAGACACCGGTTGACCAATGTGCCGACGCTGCCGTCCGACCGTTTGAGTTCCTCCACGATCGCGGCCAGCATGCCCGGGTTGCCGAGCAGGCTGCCGAACCCGGGCGTGGCGCGTACCGCTTCGAATCCGACGGGAGCCATGCCGCCGTACGACCGGTCGAGGATGTCGAACAGTCGCCGCTGCCGCGGTTCGTCGAACGGGGCGAACTCCGCGCGTTCCCCATCGCCGCACAACCGGTCGATCCGCGACTCCTCGGTGCCGCCCAGCGACCGGCTGGTGATGATGTACCGGCCGATGGCGTACCCGTCGTCCGCAATCAGCCGCTCCAGCGACTCCAGGAAGTTGCCGCGGCATTGGAACGGTATCTCGTCCACCGAATCGATGAGCACCAACGTATCGGGCCGTTTGAGCAGACGCCGGAACCGGTCGACGCCTACCGCCACCGCGTCGCCGGCCGCGCAGCCCCGCCCGCCCAGTGCCATCAGCGCCTCGAAGCTGTCGCCCCGGCGCCGCGGGACGCGCACGCGTTCGCCGTACATGCGGGTTTTCATCTCTTCGGGCAGATGGTCGTACAGGAACGTCGTGAACTCCTCCGGCTCCAACGGGCCGGAGCGCAGCGCATCATACGAACGGTACCATTCGGTCTCGCGTACATCCGCCTCGGTGGCGCTCATCGCATACGGCACATCCCGCTGGGCGATGACCACCGGTATCAGCCCGCTTCCGGCGATGGCCCGCCACTGGTCCGCATCGACCTGCGCACGCATGTAGTCCACAAAACCCGCGCGCAGCGGGGCGCGGTTACGTGCCGACCGGTATTCATACGGCAGCAGGCCGCCCAGCACATACGCCACGCCGCGCACGAACGTGCTCTTGCCCATGCCCGCGTTGGCGCGCACGAACAGCCCGCGTCTGCCGCCCTCGACACCGGCCACGGAGGCCAGCCACTGCACGGGCTGCGCGCCGATGAAACCGGGGTCCACAAACCCTTCGTCATAGGTGGGCGCCTCGTCGTTGCCGTCCGGACGGCGCATGGGAATCGTCCGCCCCCATTCGGCCACGCCGTCCAGATAATCAGGCAGATATGGCGGTACCAATCCTTCGGCGTGGGCGTTGAGGCAGTCGGCGAGCACCTGTCCGAATCCACGCCCGCTATGGTCATGCTCATGGTTCAAGTACAGACGGATCATCGCCTGTGCGATCACCTGCGCAATGGCGTACGGATCGTCCGGCATGCGCAGGCCCGCAGGGAGTGCGGCGTCGAACGCATCATCCGCCGATTGCAGGGCGTCGATCATCGTCCGGCATGCGGCGACCCTGTCGCCGGCGCACTGCACGCGGTCCAGCCATGCGGCCACCGCATACGGGAAACACACGGCGTAGTCCAGATAGTTGTCCGCGCCGATGCTGCGACTGCGGAAATCGGCTTTGAGGCGTTCTCCCACGTCGGCCCGCCAGGCGTCGGTCTCGCTCCAGCAATTGCGGCCCGCGGCGTTCTCGCCGTTGCGATCGCCCTGCTGGAACGGGAAGATGCGCCAGCCGGCGTCCGGCTCCAGCCGCAGCGACCCGACCGGCCGCAACCGCAGGATCAGCTCGCCGTGCGGGCCGATGCCGCGCATCCGGTACGCCGCCCCGCGCGACAGGTACAGCTCCCCGCCCGCCATGCCGGCGGCACGCGACTGCTCCCGTTCCGCCAGCTGCGCACGGGCCTCCTCCCATCCGCACTGCCCGTAGAACGAGAATCCCGAGATCGGTCGGTAGCTGACCGTCACGTCGCCGATGCCGCGGTACCGGGCCCAATCGTCCACATCGACCCCGTCCGCGAACCGGTACCGGCAATCAACCGCCGACGCCTCGGGAATCCGCGGACCGTCCGGCTCCGCGGCGGCTCCGGCCGGCAGGTTCCTGGATAGTCCCGCGGCGATGCGTGCACGTTCGCCCGTGTCGAATCCGTCCATCACCCGCCAGAACCAGGCGTCGAAGCAGTCGTCGTCCGCGTAGACGCCGTGCTCATCCGACACGGTCACGTATTGCGACCACCGATGGTTGTAGGCGGTCGCATGCGCCTGCGGCTCTCCGCCTTCCGTCGGCGTCCACGTGCCGAACACGACGACGGCGTCCGCATTGTCGTCGAAGCAGGGGCCGATCATCCGTTCCAGCAGCATCGTCTGCTTGCTGCGTACATATTTGCCGGTTTCCGCGGGATTCGACCATTCGCGGTGCGCGGGGTCCGCATCGTCTCGGATGGGTTGGAGCAGGGCTTCGACCAGCCGGTACCCGACCGCTTCGAGACGCCACCGTCCGTCGGAGGGTATGGCCGACACCGCTCCGGAGCCCGACGCCGGTTCCTTCTTCGCTCTGGCCATGCCCGCCTCCTTGCTCCACGACTCTTTCCATACTACGGCGCGCCGTCGCGCTGCCGCGCGGCACCGGGACCGGGGAACGGATTATCGGCGCGTTCCCCCGTCGTTCCCCCACGTCGGCCGCCGTACCGTCGATGCCAACAAGGGCGCCCGCCCTTGCGATTCAAGAAAGGAACGGCAATGTCCCAGTATTACAACGAACTCGTTTTCAATCCCTTTCTGGCGATCTTGGACGTATCCAGCTCGATGAGGCTCGACCGCAACGGCAATTCGCCCATTGCCACGGAGGCTTGCATCGTACCGGAACTCTCCCGACTCGGCCGTGAGCACCCGACCGTGGATCAGACCACCACCGCCGGTCTGATCCTGTTTTCCACGAGCGCCGAGGTGGCGCTGCCGATCGGGGCCTCCGGACGCCTCTCCCAACTGGATGACGAGCACATCAACCTGAATGCGGAAGGGTTCACGCATTTCGGCACCGCATTCGACCTGGCCCGCACGGAGCTGGAGGCGCTGCCCCAGCGCCTGCGCGACAGCGGCCGGCTGCATGGCGCACGTCTCTCGCTGCGCCGTCCGCTGGTGGTGATGGTTACCGACGGTGCGGCCAATGACGATGTCGACGAACGCGATCAGGCCTGGCAGCGGCTGGTGAACAGCAAGCTCAGTCCGAACATCGTGATGGTGGGTGTGGGCGACGCCGACCCGGACCAGCTCAAGCGATACAAGAACCGCCGCGGCGTGGCCCTGCTGAGCAAGACGCCGGACGACGTCTCCGGCGCGCTGGCCGGACTGATCGACCTGATGCAGGGCACGATCATCGCCATGAGTGAGGCGGACAACGCGTCGCAGCCGATCATCGACGAGTCGATGATCGACGACGACCTGTTCGAAATCCTCGAATAGCCCGACGGACAGCACGGAACACAGGGCACAACGCGCAGGACACAGCGCATAGGACACAGCACAGGAAAGGAGCAACCATGTGGACCGAGATGTGTCTGGGGGTGTCAATCGTCGCGGCGGCGTTCGTGGTGGCCGTCGCGGCACCAATCGTGGCCAACGCCATCGTGAACGCGGAACGGGAGCGGCCACGCCGCGTCCCGGTTGCCGCGGCCCCCAGTTCGGACGGCGGCGCATCAGCGAGCGGGACGGCCGCATCGGCCGTCATGCCGGACGCCGTCACGGTACCGAAAACCGCTGCGGACAGGCCGCCTGCGTTCCCGCCGCGATCCGACGGCACCGTGCGCCCACCGAATCCGAGCGCCACACAGCCGCCGGAACCGCTGGCCACGTCCGACGCCGCCAGGCAACCGTCGCCTGCAGATGCCGACGACACCGCGAACGCCGGACGGCACCAGCCGGCTACGGCACACCCCGAATCGGTGTCCGTCCTACCGCCGCGACCGCCCCACAACTGGATCATCCCGCCCCTGGCCACCGACATCCGCACCGTGGAGTCGGGCGTTGCAGCCGGACTGGATGAGCTGGGCGAGCCCAGCGAATACGCCGAACTGGAACACCGTCCGGTCAACGACGCGCAGGCGTCCTCGGCACCGACGGCCGTGGCGCTCGACATGCTCGAATGCCACGGCGCCACCGCCGCGTCGGTATCGATCCGCGGCGTCGGACACCGCGATTTCCGCCATCCGCGGCAGGATGCGACGGCGATCCGCGCCGCCGGCGAGCGCATCGTGGCCGTGGTGTGCGACGGCGTCTCCGCATCGCCCCGATCGCATATCGGCGCGGCGTCGACGTGCAAGGCCGTGTTGTCCTGCGTCCAGCGCCAGCTGGATGAGGGCACCGACATCGACCGCATCGACTGGCCGCAGGTGACCGCCGCCGTGCGCGCAACGTTGCGGGAGCAGGCCTCGCGCGCGCTCAGGCCGCGGCACGGTGCGCCCGGGGACGCCGACCGGCAGGCGGCCGACGCGGATGCCGTGGCCGCGCAACTGCTCGGCACCACCTGCGATGTATTGGTGGTCGATGTCGGCGGCGATACCCCGCGGTTCACACGCGCGACGCTGGCCGGCGACGGGTTCGGATATCTGGTGGATGCGGTGCGCGGCATCGAATTCCTCGGCTCGACCAAGGTCCGGCCGGGTGCCACGCTCCCCGCGGACGAGGCCGGTATCGAACCGGACGCGCGGCTGACCTCCAGCGCCGTACGCCCGTTGCCCGCCGACCCCGGGGACCGCTTTCCGATGGTCGTCTCCGGTCGGCTGCTCCGCGGCAGGCAGGCCGTGGCCATCGTCAGCGACGGCTTGGGCGACGACCTGCGCGACGGCTCCACCGCGGCCGCGGGATACCTGTTCCGCCGCCTGGTGCGCCCCATTCCGCAGCACGAGCTGCTGCGCATCGCCTCCTATCTCAAACTTGGTTCAACCGACGACCGATCGGCGGTGATCGTATGGCTCTGACGCTGCATATGCTGGCCACTGACCGGCCGGGCGACCTGGGGCTGCAGCAGTGCGGCACCGGGGCGCAGTCGGTGGTGTATCTGCTGCCCAAAACCCTGCGCGTCAACGGCCGCGCGAACCTCGTCTACAAGCGCTACCGCCCCAAAGCGCCTTCGTTCCGGGGACGTGAGGCGGCGACCAAGGTCGCCCTCGAACAGCTCATCGGCCTGCATCACATCCTGGATCTCGCCTCGGACGGCAAACGCATCCGCACGGCGCTCGAACGGCATGTGGCATGGCCGCTGGCGGTCGTGTCCCGCGGCAATGCCGCGCTCGGCGTTGTGGAGCCGAAGGTCGACGCCGCATTCCTCGGCGCCCCTTGCGACGACCTTACGCCGGCCGTGCCGTTGGAACGTTTCATCCGCCCGGACGGCGAGCGCGCGCTTCTGCTCGGCCAGGGTCTGCATCCGCTGGATGATGATGGCCGGCACCGCATCGCGTTGCAGCTGGTGGCCACCGCCTCGCTGTTGCACCGTATCGGTCTGGTCATCGGCGACATCTCACTGCGTAACGTCATGGTCTACGTACCCGAGCACGACCAGCGGAACCAGGCGTCCGCGGCATTCATCGACGCAGACGCCTGCCGTCCCGCAATCGGCGGCTGCGGCCTGCCCCAGGGGTCCACGCCCGCGTTCGACCCTCCGGAATCGCGATTCTGGCGCAGGAAGGCCGACGCCGTACCCGACGGTCCGAAACGACGGTATGCCCTGGCCATGGCCGGTCTGCAGACTCAGCCTTCCGACGTCTATAAGACGGCGCTGCTGATCCTGCGCATGTGCTCATGCGAGGAGGAGCAGCCCACCGGCGTGCGTCGGATTCGCAGCGCCACGCAGCACAACACCATCGTCGACCTGTTCGGAAACGCCGGTCTGACCGCTCTGACCGACGCGTTGGCCGATACCCCCGCCGACCGCCCCAGCATGGCGGAACTCTACCGCGCCCTGCACGGCGGCGACCCGACACAATCCCACCATGAAACGAGGTGACCCATGTCCGCCGATATCGCAATCGCCGTGCTGATCGTCGATGGTGTCGCCGTACTGCAGGATGCCACCGTCGGCCGGCTCTGCAGCGGGGCGCCGGACACGGCTTTGGTCGTGGCGGTGGCCGTACGCGACGGCGGCGGCGACCTGTTGTGTCCGGTGTCGCCGTTGGCGTCCAACGCCAACCGTCCCATCCGCAGCCTGTGGCCGAATGGACCCTGCACCGGCGTTCCGTCCGCGCTGCTACGGCAGGAGATCTGGTATGCCCGGGCCCTGCTCGGCAACGCCGATGCCGGCGTCACCGTCTACCAGCATGCCGACCTCACGCTGTTTCCCGAGGTGCGGGCGGTATTCGACGAGACGCCTCGCCTGACCGTGCAGTCGTCGCCGACGGTATCGGACGCTGCCACGGATCCGTATCTCTTCATCGATGACGACGATACCGATGCGGAAGCATCCCTCCCACCACAGCCGAAGGCCGACACGCGAGCCGACGGTCCCGGTGCCGCCCCCGATGCCGATCCGTCGCCACGGCGCGGACACCGGATGCTGTTCGCCCTCACCGTATTGGGCGCGCTGGCACTGGCTTGCTGGCTGATGCCGTTGCCGTTCGACGTCGACGACGTCGTCGTCACGGTCGAAACACTCGCCGGACAGGCCGCGGATTGGTTCTCCGATCTGGTCGGCCGCATCGGCGAACTGGTGTCCTGATCCCATCCCGTATCCTCCCCAAGAAAGCGAGCGCATCATGTCATCCCCCTCCCTGCAACACCCCGACCACGTTCCCGCCGCGGAGTCACCGACCATCGCCATCCATGCGGGGCAACGGGCTCCTGTCCGATCCGCGGCGCCGCATGATGCCCCAACCGAGCTGCTGCCGATGGCATCGGACGGCGGTACACGTGTCATCCAACCCCGGCAGGTGGTCAGCGAACCGCAGACCGTCCTCGTCCGGCCCCGTTCCGAAGCGCAGCCGATCCGTCGGCCGCGGGAACGTGTGGTGCAGTCAACGCCTCAGGTCTCTCAGGTTTCTCAAGTTCCTCAGGTTCCGCCATCGTCTGAACGCCACGGGCAACCGGACGGCACCGAGCCCGCGCCACCGATCGCCGACGCGCCCCGTGTCGGCAGCGTGCTCGACGGGCGGTGGCGGCTGACCCGTCTGCTCGGGCAGGGCGGCATGGGACAGGTATGGCTGGGTGCGGACCTGCGGCTGCCCACACGCACGGCAGCCGTGAAGACGATGCACACCCGCTTTGTCGAGGATCCCTCGTTCCGTGAGCGTTTCGCCCGCGAACAGACCATCATGGCCACGGTGGACGACTGTCCGCACATTCCCGCGTTGCTTGACGTCAGCGCGGAGGACGCCCCGACCCCCTACTACGCCATGCAGGTCATCCGCGGTGCCACGCTACGCCAGATCACGCAGCTCGGCCATGGCAAGCCGGTACTCTCCCTGCACGACACCTGCACGGTGATGGTCGAGCTGCTCGAAGGGTTGTGCGGCATCCACCGCCATGGCATCATCCACCGTGATCTGAAGCCGGGCAATCTCATCATCACGCCCGACGGTCGGCTGATCATCACCGACTTCGGCATCGCCAAACCGACCGACCCGGAGGCGGATCAGGTCACCCGATTCGGGCAGGCTGTGGGCAGTAACGACTACGCCTCCCCCGAACAGCGCCGCGGCGAACCGGTCGACGAGCGCAGTGACGTGTACTCCGCGGGCATCATCTGGCGCGAGATGCTGGTCGGCGGATTGCAACAACTCAAGTCACAGCCCAAACCGCAGGTCGCCCCACAGGCTGCGCCGCAACCCAAACAGCGGTCGAGCCAACCGGGGCACACGTCTTCGCCCAGCGGCCAGCCGGTGCCCTCATGGATCAGGGCCTTGTGCTCGGCGGCCTTGCGTCCTGATCCCGATCAGCGCCCATCCGCCGCGGAGTTGCTGGAACGGTTGCGTGCGGGGCTGCTGCACCACCCCACGCCGACGGAGAGTCCGGCGGCATTCCCTCCGCCGGACGGCGCAACGGTCTCCGACCCCGCGCCCGTCGATTCACCATGCACCGACGACGACATCGACACCATGCGGCTGCTTGGCAACCTGTATTTCCGCGGCAGCCACTGTCTGGCGCGGAACCTGGCCACCGCGGGACGGTGGTATGCGCGGGCGGCTGCGGAGGGTGATCTCAAGGCGTTGTACAACCTTGGTGGCGTGAATCAGGCTGCCGGGCACCGCGCCGAGGCGCAGGCTTGCTTCCGAGCTGTGGCGGATGCCCCCTCCGTAATCCCGTCCCTACGCGATCTGGCCCGGTCCCGACTCACCGCCCAGCGGTGACGGCTACGCGGCGAGCCGCTTGCGCACGATGGCGTCCAGCGAGGCGGCGTCGATGCCGTCGTAGGAGTCGATGGACAGGAACTGACCCAGGCCGGAGGTATCGGTGCGGATCCAGCCGGTCTGCGCGATGACGGTGGCGCCGGACGCCACGCCGGAACGCAGGCCCGAGAATGAATCCTCGAACACCACGCAACGCGGCATATCGTCGGCACTCAGTCCCAGACGGCTGGCGGCCTCCAGGTACGGCGCGGGATCGGGCTTATGCGCCACGGGGTCGTCGCCGCACACGTACCCGGCAAACAGCCCCTCCGACTGGCGCATGACGTTCTCCACAATCGGCCTGGGCGAGGTGGATACCAGCATCGACGGCACGCCAGCATCCTTCAGCGCATGCAGCACGTCCAGCACGCCGTCAATCCATGGCAGGCCCTTCAATTCGGATTCGTAGACGTACCGTTTAAGCTGCACGTCGATCTGTTCGACGGACAGCGCACACCCCTTGGCGATCATGCGGCGGGCCACGTCGGGAACGGGCGTGCCGGAGCCGGCCCAACCGTCGTCCTCATTCCATTCGCCACCGTTGGCGTGGGCGATTTCGATCTCACCCTGGTGCCACAGCGGCTCCGAATCGATCAGGGTGCCATCCAGATCCCAGAATACGGCCTTCAGCTCCATCATTGCCCTCCGATGTTCGACTGTTATCAGCCATCTCACCAAAGGTCCGGGACGATTGCCGGTCGGCCACCCCTCCGCTTACGCCATGCGCCAGACAACCACGGCCTGGGACCCGCTGCCGTCGTCCGTCCCACCGTCGTCATACCGTTCGCGACGCGCGGGCAGCGCCCGGGGGTCGACGTGAATCTGCCGACGCCACCGACGGGCACTGCCGCTGCGTTCGATTTCCACGATGCCGCCGTCCGCGTCCGCGGCGAACACGCTGGAGCCGGAGGGTTTGCGCAGACGGGCCACCTGCCGGCGCAGCTCGCGATTCTCCTCCTCAAGGTCGAGGATGCGGGTGATGCCGGCCAGATTGATGCCCTCGTCCTGGCTGAGCTGCTGCGCGTGTGCCAGACGCGAGACGTCGCGCAGGGAATAGCGACGGGCGCCGCCGTCGGTCCGCTGCGGCACCACAAGTCCGAGACGGTCGTACTGGCGGAGGGTCTGCGGGTGGATGTGGGCCAGTTCGGCGGCGCGGCCGACCGTGAACACTGGCAGCTCGACGTCGAACCCCACCTCGCTGGCACCGTCAAGGTTCGCGCGTCCGGAGACCAACGCCACGGCGCACATCTCATACAGCTGCCGCACCTGCTGCGCCACCCGTGCCATACGCCCTCCTAGTTACTTACCGTTGCGAGGCGAGTTCGTCCGCAAAACCGCCGGACTCCTTATCGAAGTCCTTGGCCGCACGCTTGAGCCCCATGCCGGGCTTGGCGGGAACGCAAATCTCCACGCGGCCGATCAGGTCGCCGGCACCGCGCGAGGACTGCACGCCCTTGCCCGCCACGCGGATCTCCGCGCCGCTCGACGACCCAGCCGGCACCTTGAAGGTCACCGATTCGCCGTCGATATCCCGCGCTTCGACCTTGGCGCCGCACACGGCCTCGCCCACGGTCAGCGGCAGGGGCATGACCAAGTCATGGCCGCGCATCGTGAAACGGTCGTCGGGCTTGACGCTCAGCTCCAGGTACAGGTCGCCGGCCTTGCCACCGTTGCGGCCCGGCTTGCCCTTTCCGGCCAGTCGGATCTTCTGACCGTCCTTGACCCCGGCGGGGATGTGCGTCTTGAACTTCTTGCCGTCCACGCTCAGGGACACCGTGGCGCCCTTGACCGCCTGACGGAACGTCAGCGTGACCTTCGAGTTGCGGTCCTCGCCGTTCTCGGGACGGGGCGCCTCCTGATACCCGCCGTACGGCGACCCGCCATAGGCGCCGCCGGCGGGTCCGGCACCGCCGCCGAACATCGAGAAGATGTCGTTGATGTTCGTCGGGCCTCCGCCGTTGGTCTGGAAGCGGATGTGCGAGCCGTTGCCGCCGCCGAACATCGAACCGAAGATGTCGGAGAAGCCGCCGGCGTCGAACCCGCCGCCCCCGGCACCGCCGGCGAAGCGCGCCCCGCCCATGCCGAACTGGCGGATGGCGTCATACTTCTGGCGGCTGTCCTTGTTGCTCAGCACGTCATAGGCTTCGGAGATGTCCTTGAACTTCTCCTCGGCCTCCTTGGTTTTGTTCAGATCCGGATGGTATTGGCGAGCGAGCTTACGGTAGGCCTTGGTGATCTCCTGGTCGCTGGCGTCCTTGGAGACACCGAGGACCTTGTAGAAATCCTTGGAGAGCCATTCATTCTCAGCCATTCTCGCTGCCTCCTTTCGTTGCGTAAATCATGGGTTTGTACAGACGCCGGGTGCCCCGCGAATGGGAGGGGCGCCCGGCTACACGTAGCGTAAATCAGTAGGGGCGGTAGGGCCGGCCGCGCGGGTCATCCGACCCGGCGGACGCCCTACCGATCACTCAGGCCTGCGGCGAAGCCACGACCACGCGCGCGGCGCGGATCACACGGTCGCCGATGCGGTAGCCCGCTTCGACCACGGTGTCCACGATCTCCTTGTCGGCGGTCGGGTCCGGCTTGTGCAGGATCGCGTCGTGACGGGTCGGGTCGAAGTCCTCGCCCTTCTCGCCGAACTTCTCCACGCCGAACTTCTCGAAGGCCTTGTCGATCTTGGCGGAGACGGCCTTGAAGGAGTCGTCCATCTCGCTGTGCTCGCGGATGCGGTCGATGTCGTCGAGCGCGGGCAGCAGTGCGGTGAGCACGTCGATGATGCCGTGCTGGCGGAAGCGCTCCTGCTCCTTGGCCGCGCGGTTGCGGTAGTTGATGAACTCCGCACGCTCGCGTTGCAACGCCTCCAGGTATTCGGCGGCTTCCTGCTTGGCCTTGCCCAGCGGGGTCAGCGTGTCCTCGGCGGGCTCGGATCCGGACTCGGACTGGGACTTGTCGCCGGAGTCGGCACCGGCGGCCGCATCCTGCTCGGTCTGCGCGTCGCCGTCGGCCGGGACCGACGCCCCGGTCTCGGAGCCGTCTCCGGCATCGCCCGCACCCGGCGCAGCCTGGCCGTCGGCCGGGGCCGTGCCGTCGGCGGGGGCCGACCCGGCCGGGGCTGACGCCGCGGTCTTGTCCGCGAAGTCGTCGGCGTCCGGCAGGTCGTTGAGGTAATCGTCCTTGTTGAACTCAGCCATGATTACCGGCCCTTATTACTTGTTGTCCTTGTCGTCGTCCACGACCTCGGCGTCCACCACGTCGTCGTCGCCACCGTTGTCGGCGGCGCCCGACGCGCCCGCGGCGCCGGCGGCATCCGCGGCGCCCTGCTGGGCGTACAGCGCCTGGCCGATCTTCTGGGCGGCGGTCATCAGCTCGGTCTGCTTGGTCTTGATGGCCTCGATGTCCTCACCCTTCAGGGCTTCCTTGAGCTCGTTGACCTTGTCGGTGACCTCCTTGGCCACGTCGTCGGAGAGCTTGTCCTTGTTGTCGTTGACGAGCTTCTCGGTCTGGTAGGCGAAGGACTCGGCCTGGTTGCGGGTCTCGGCGTCCTCGCGGCGCTTCTTGTCCTCGGCCTCGTGGGCCTCGGCCTCCTTGACCATGCGGTCGATCTCGTCCTTCGGCAGGCCCGAACCGCCGGTGATCGTCATCGACTGCTCCTTGCCGGTGCCCTTGTCCTTGGCGGACACGTGCACGATGCCGTTGGCGTCGATGTCGAAGGTCACCTCGATCTGCGGGATGCCGCGCGGCGCCGGGGCGATGCCGGTCAGCTCGAAGGTGCCCAGCGGCTTGTTGTCGCGCGCGAACTCACGCTCGCCCTGGTAGACCTGGATGAGCACGGACGGCTGGTTGTCCTCGGCGGTGGAGAACACCTCGGAACGCTTGGTCGGGATGGCGGTGTTGCGGTCGATGAGCTTGGTCATGATGCCGCCCTTGGTCTCGATGCCGAGGCTCAGCGGGGTCACGTCGATCAGCAGGACGTCCTTGCGGTCGCCCTTGATGACGCCGGACTGCACGGCGGCGCCGACGGCCACGACCTCGTCCGGGTTCACGGACTGGTTCGCTTCCTTGCCGCCGGTCAGCTCCTTGACCAGGTCCTTGACGGCCGGCATACGGGTCGAACCGCCGACCAGCACCACATGGTCGATGCCGCTCACGCCGATGCCGGCGTCGGCCAGCACGTTGTTGAACGGGGTGCGGCAGCGGCCCAGCAGGTCGGAGGTCATCTCCTCGAAGTGGGCGCGGGTCAGGGTCTCGTCCAGGTGCACCGGGGTGCCGTCCGGGGTCATGGCCAGGTACTGCATGGAGATGGTGGTGGAGGTCGAGCTCGACAGCTCCTTCTTAGCCTGCTCGGCGGCTTCCTTCAGGCGCTGCAGCGCGATCTTGTCCTTGGCCAGATCCACGCCGTACTTGTTCTTGACCTCGGTGACCAGCCAGTCGATGATCTTCTGATCCCAGTCGTCGCCGCCCAGACGGTTGTCGCCGTTGGTGGCCTTGACCTGGATGGTGGAGAAGCCGTCCTCGTCCTTGCCGATCTCCAGCAGGGACACGTCGAAGGTGCCGCCGCCCAGATCGAAGACCAGGATGCGCTCGTCCTCCTTGCCCTTCTCCAGACCGTAGGCCAGGGCGGCCGCGGTCGGCTCGTTGATGATGCGCAGCACGTTCAGACCGGCGTGGCCTGGCGCTGGGCGTCGTTGAAGTACGCCGGGCAGGTGATGACCGCGTCGGTCACCGGCTCGCCCAGGTAGGCCTCGGCGTCGCGCTTGAGCTTCATCAGGATCTGCGCGGAGATCTCCTGCGGGGTCCACTTCTTGCCGTCGATCTCAACGGTCCAGTCGGTGCCCATGTGGCGCTTGACCGAGCTGATGGTGCGGTCCACGTTGGTCACAGCCTGGCGCTTGGCCACCTCGCCGACGAGGATCTCGCCGGACTTGCTGAACGCCACGACCGACGGCGTGGTGCGCGAGCCCTCGGCGTTCACGATGACGGTGGGTTCACCGCCTTCCAGCGTGGCGATGCAGGAATTGGTGGTTCCCAGATCGATGCCTACTGCACGTCCCATAGTGATGTCTCCTTTATGTTCGGTTGTCCGTTACGTTCTTCGCCCAAGTCTTGGGTCCGGCGGCTGTTGCGCCGCCTGATCCTCGACCGGAGGATGCGCCCTCGTCTTGGGCTTTCCAAAACTTGAGCCTACACCACTCAACTTTACGGCGCAAGTGTTTATTCCCGGATTGGGGAGGAATTTTCTGGCACGGCGGCAAAGACCGCCGTCCGCCTCACCGGCTCCGGCATCCGCACGGGCGAGCGCTTCACCGCGCCACCGGACCAGGCGAGGGCCGTCCTGCATGGCGTTCGCGCGGACACGACGGTCCGGCGCGTGCCGCTGCCGGCCAAGCGCGTGAAAAGCCCTGCGGCATCAGTTCGCACCTGGCCCGACTCACGATCCGACGGTTCGGTGCGAATGCGCCCCGCGACCTTACCCTTACGGTCGCGGGGCGCATTCAAGACGGACAGTCAGAAACCATCAACGCCTTTCGGCAGAACCAAAGCGGCGGGACTTGATCGTCCGAACCGCCAGGCCGGTGGAGACCAGAGCCGCGGCCAGCACCACCACGCCGATGATGGCCACACCGGTCTTGCCCAGCGGGCTCGCGGCCAAGGCATTCCCGGCGGCGTTGGCGTTGCCGCCGGTCGGCTTGCCGGGGATGACCTCGGAGGTCGTCTGGGCGGGAATCTGAATCTCCTTGTCCAGCGCCACACCGGTCTGGCGGCCGGTCACCGTGACCTTGTAGGTCTTGCCTTCCGTGACCTTGTCGGTCAGTTCCACCGACGTGGTCTGCGCAGTGCGGACGCGGACGCCGGAGATCGGGTCGGCATTGTCCTCAGTGCCACCGGACTGGGCGACCACCTGGCCGGTGGCGGCATCGGTGACCGCGTAGGAGAAGGAGGCGTCGCCGTTCAGGCCGGTCACGTCGAGCGAAACCTTGCCGTCCTTGACGTTGACGGCGTAATTCATGCCGGCGGACAGGTTCTTGTAGTCGTCGGCGGTGGAGGCAAGCCCCAACGCCTTGGCGATGGTGTAGAAGTTGTCGGTCTGGTCGGTCAGGCCGTTGACGCGCTGGGCGCCGGGGCCGGAGGCGGCGATGCGCAGCTGGGTGCCGGTGTGCGACATCGAGCTCTCGACCTCGTCGAACTTCGGGGCATCATCGTCGGCGTACATCTGGTCGGGCGAGGTGCCGTAGGCCACGGTGATCTTGGCACCGTCGACCCGGGACTTCAGCACAGTGCTCAGCGCGTAGTTCGGCTGCTCCTCCACGATCTGGCTGGTGTGCGCGTGGTCGGCGGTCACGATGATCAGCGTTTCGTTCAGGTCCACCTTGTCGAGCGCGGCGGAGATGGCCTGGTCCAGGTCGTCGGTCTCGCCGATCTGGCCGCAAGCGTTGGCGTTGTGGTCCTGCTTGTCGATCGAGGCGCCCTCGACCTGCAGGAAGAAGCCGTTCTCCTTGCCCTTCTCGTTGGCCTCGAGCAGGTCGATGGCCTTGGACGTCATGTCGGCGAGCGAGGCGGAGTTGCCGTTGGCGTTCTCGTTGCCGAGCCAGTCGGGGTTGACCGCGCACTGGATCGGGTTCTCGTCCTTGGCCGGGTCCTTCTTGGTGGCCACGGACGGGGCGAACTTGGTCTGCAGGTTGCCGTCCGCCATCAGGGCGAGGACCGGCTTGCCGGTGTACTCCAGCGCGTTGAGCGCGTCGACGTCCTTCTCGACGGTCTCGTAGCCCATGGCCTTCGCCTGATCCCAAACGGTCATGCCCTTGTACTCGCCGCCCTGCACGACCTGGTGCAGGTACTTGGCGCCGCCGCCGATGGTCACGTCGGCGCGGGTGTCGAGCATCTGCTCGGAGATGGAGCCGATGCCGCCGTTCTCCTTGAGCTGGGCGACCTCGCACTGATTGGCGGCGTTGTTGCTGGAGCCGTCGGTCTTGCCCTGCGGGCCGTAGCAGGAGCGCAGCGTCGAGTGCGACATCTGGGCGGCCGGGGTGGCGTCCTGGATCTCGGAGGTGGTCACGTTGCCGGTGGCCTTGCCGGCGGCCTTGGCGAGCTCGGTCAGGTTGAGCTGCGGGTTGCCGTAGACGTCCACGTCCAGCGCGTTGTTGTAGGTCTTGGTGCCGGTGGCCCAGGCGGAGCCGGAGGCCGCGGAGTCGGTCACCGGGGTGACGGTCGGGTTGCCCTTGTCCTGGATGCCGTTGCCGAGCGAGAACGTGGTGTACTGGCCGGTGCCGACGGTGGTGTCGCCGTAGGCGGACGGCTGGCCGATCTTGTCGAGGCCGTCGAACGAGCCGTTCGCGCCGTGCAGGTAGTCGCGGGCGACGGTGATCTCGGAGTCGCCCATGCCGTCGCCTATGAACAGGATGACGTTCTTGGCGTGCTGGTTGCCGTACATGCCGGCGATGCGCTGCGCGCCGCCGTGCACCGCCAGGTCGGCGGCTTGCTTGCCGTCGGCCGCATAGGCCATGCCGCTGACGCCGGCAAGCGTGGCGGCGGCCACGAGCGCCGCCACCGTTCCCTTCAACACGTGATGCTTGTTCACTTCATGCCTCTTTTCGTTGGCTTCACAACGAGGCCGGCCGCGCACCCCACGGGTTACGACCGCCCTCGGGATTCCGGTCATGTCAGGCTTCCCGACCCTTCCGGCTTCCCCACCACGCACGGTAGGACGCCAAACCGTCGGCCAGCTGACGGCATCGCCACGCAATGGTGAACAACTGCAATGGGCAACGAACTCTCCATGAACCGCAAGCGACTACGTATCCGGGCCTCGGTGTTACATGCGGGATTGCGGTCCTCGTCGACTGAAAGTTGGAAAAGTGGCAAATCCACCACCAAAACTGGTTGGAACAATGGCAGCACAACGCTAGACGGCGTGTTGTCGCAGCCATGCGACAACACGGACGTTTGGAGCTAACGGTCAAAGAACTCGTTGTGAAGCGTGGAGCAGCTTCGCACTACCTCCAACTTTAAAACAGGACCGGCGGAATTCCGCCGGTCCTGAATGTGAAACCCGAGGTAGTGCGAACCACCGCTGGGGATCAACCCCTCAGCAGCACCTCTTCCAAGGCACCGATCACGCTTTCGGGCATGTGCGACTGGAAGAAGTCACGCTCGTTGCGCTGCTCGCGCTCCAACGTGCGCAGCCCGGGAATCGCGGCCACACCGTAGCGGCTGATCTGCGCCATGGCATGCTCCTTGGTGGTGTACAGCATCTGCGCGTCAAACAGGATGCGTTCGCAGTCCGTCTCGACCGGGGGTTCGGCCAGGGCAAGCCCCTGCGGGAACAGCACCTGGATCCGCAACGAGGAGGGCACGTCGCATAGCTTCACGCTCAGACTCAGCGTCTCCGCATCGTAATCCACCACCGTGGTGCCGACCAGGTCCTTGTCCCAGGCTTCGCCGCCGACGATCACCTGCATGGCCGAACGGGCCACGCCGCGGAAGATCAGGGTCCAGTCGCGCCGTTCCGGCACCACCGACGTGTTGCCGGTCGGCGCTTCGATGACGAACTGCGGGGAGCGCCCATCATCCCACTGCCAGGTCATGGCGGTCACGGCCGTGGCGGATTCCTGCGCCGCAGCGGCGTCGGCGCACACCTCGCGGAACTCGCCGGAGTCCTCGCGCATGGCGAACAAGCCGTCCGCACCGGGGAAGATCACCACATCCAACGCACGCGGGTTCACGGTCATATCCGAAAGCGGGTCGGACTGCATCGGCACGATGCCGCCGGCCTTCGCGAACACCGGAATCCGGTCGATCGTGCGCCACACCGCCAGGCGGCGGCCCGCCGGATCGGCGGCTGCATAGCGGCGGCCGTCAAAGAAGTCGAACCAGTCGCCCTGAGACAGCCACACATCGACCTTACCGCGCATCGAGGCCTTGTCCATCGGGTCGACCACCGGTGCCACCACCAGCTCGGTGCCGAACCGGAACTCGTCGGGCACCTCGTAGGACTCGCCCAGATTCGGATTGGCCCAGTACATCGGCTCGACGATCGGGTCGCCGTCGAGCGCGGCGCGCCAGTTCATCGTGTACAGATACGGCATCAGCGCTTGGCGCAGCCGCAGCACGTCGACCATCGCGGAGCGCACCGGCTCATGGAAGTTCCACGGCTCCTTGCCGGAGAACGGCGAGCAGGTGGAGTGCAGGCGGTTGATCGGGCTGAACACGCCGAGCTGGTACCATCGGGCCTCCAGCTCCTCGTCGCGGTAGCCGAACATGTGGCCGCCGATGTCATGGCTCCACCAGCCGTAGCCGATGTTCGAGGCGGTGGCGGTGAAGTACGGTTGGAACTTCAGTGACTTCCAGGTCACGACCGTGTCGCCGGAGAAGCCGACCGGGTAGCGCTGCGAGCCGGGTCCGGCGAAGCGCGAGAACGTCAACGGCCAGCGGCCGTCGCGGCCGGAGTCCAGATAGTGCAGGTGGTTGAGCACCCACAGCGGGTCAAGGCCGGGCTGGCGGGTCACGCCGCCCTGCTGCCAGTCGAGCCACCAGAAGTCGACGCCTTCGGTCTCCAGGTCGTGGTGCATGTCGAAGTAGGCGCGCACGAACCTCGGGTTGGTCAGGTCGAACTCGACCGGCTCCTGTGCCTCCGCGTCGACGCCCACGGTCGCCGCGGCCTTGGCGTACGGCTCCTCGAAGGCGCGGATGCCGTCGCGCGGGTGCACGTTCAGCGTGGTCTTCAGGCCGCGGTCGTGCAGCCCCTCGAGGAACGCCCTGTGGTCGGGGAACAGCTTGCGGTTCCACGTGTAGCCGGTCCAGCCGGAGCCGAAGCGCGGGTCGACGTCGTCGACCAGATGCCAGTCCATGTCGATCACCGAGGTGGTGAACGGGATGCCCTCGGCCTTGAACCGGTCCATCAGATCGAGGTATTCGTCCTGCGAGTAGCGGTAGTAGCGGCTCCACCAGTTGCCGAGCGCGAAGCGCGGCAGCAGCGGCGCGGGCCCGGACAGCTTCTGGAAGTCGTGAACGGCCTCGCGGTAGCGGCGGCCGTAGCCGAAGAAGTAGATGTCGGTTTCGCGATGGTCGCGCGGGGCGACGCCGATGCCGCCGTACGCCACGACGCCGTCGGGCAGGTTGCCGTCCGCGTCGGCGGTGACGAACACGTTCGACGCGGAATCATCCAGCACGGCCCAGCCATCGCGGGAGATCACGCCTTGTCCGAGCGGAATCGCGCCGTCGGCCTCATCGAGCGTGCGTGCGGTGCCGCCGAGATTGCCTTTGGGATCGTCGCCGTAATGCCAGGTGTTGAACTGCGAGTCCGGCACGCCCTTGACGACGATCGTCAGCCCCTCCTTGCTGAACGGCTTGCGGTCGTAGGTCAGACGCAACGCCGGCGTTTCGACGACGAGCATCCCGTCGCGTTCGCCGGTGGTGTAATCCACGGCACCAGACGGCAGGAAGGCGCGGTCGACGGCCATCAGCGTGGCTCGGTCCTCGAACTCGCCGCTGTCGGACCATTCCAAACGGATCAGGGATTCGGTGATCAGTCCGATGCGCCAGTGCTCACCTTGCAGCGTGGTGTCCGGACTCATTGCGGGATGCATGCCCCGCAGGAAGCGGCCAAAACCCTGAAAGTCCTGAAAAGACATGTGCTTCCAACTCCTTTGTTTCATTGTGCTTCAATGGATGATTACGCTTGCACGCAAGTATAGTGCAAACGTTCGCAAAACACGCCTGACGGTTATGCATAGTAATTGCCACGCCCGCCGTTACCCGCCCCGACAAGACCAGCAGGCTGGGGCACACCCATCCCGCCATATTGTCCGAATCCCCAGATTCGAGCAAACACCCAAACCCAAGGCCGCATGCAACAGGGCCCCTCGGGAAATCCGAGGGGCCAAGAAGTCTAGGGGCACGGGAAGCGCTCTGGCTCAGATCATCATCCACACGGTGGTATCGGCGGGCAGGATGAACCCGCTGATCGGCTCCGAGGAAAAGATGATCTCGCCGGCCGGCAGCTCCACGGGATCCGGCCCAAAATTGGTGATGCTGGCGAAGCGGTCGCCGCCCTCATCGGCGCTGACGCGCAAATACGCCACCACCTGGCCGGCCTTGTCGCCGAACCCGGACTCCCCGATCCACCGGATCGACGTGTCGCCGGTCGGCGTGAGCATCCGCTGACGGAACGCGATGGCCCTGCGGTACAGGTTGAGCATCGAATCCGGATCGGAGTCCTCCACATCGGCGGCGAAATCCTTGTACCACAGCGGCTGGGGCAGATGCGGATCGGCGGCGGGCGTACCGTCGGGGCGCGTGGCAGGCGAGAACCCGAACGAGGCACCGGTGCCGAACTTCGCGTCCCACGGCGCCGGGGTCGGCGTATCGGCGGCGACCCACGGCAACGGCACACGGCAGCCGTCGCGCCCTTTGGCCGTACGGCCGTGGTCGGTGCGGAACGGGGTCGGGTCCTCCAGGCGGTCCCACGGTATATCCGCCACCTCGAACAGGCCCAGTTCTTCGCCCTGATACACGTACACGGAGCCGGGCAGGCCGAGCTCCATCATGATGGCGGCGCGGGCGCGGCGGGTGCCGAGCGTGCGGTCCTCGATGAAGTTCGAGCCGCTGCGCAACAGCCACGCATCGGCCAGCTGGTGGTACCACTGCGTCTTCACCTGCGGCAGGCCGTATCGGCTGGCATGGCGGACCACGTCATGGTTGCTCATCACCCACGTGGTTGTGGAGCCGGATTCCTCGGCGGATTCCAGACCTTCGCGGATGGCGGTGCGGAAGTCCTCCGCGAACCAGTCGGCCTTGGCGAACTCGAAGTTGAACACCTGCCCCAGCTCCTCCTCGGAGGCGTACAGGTGCTGGTGTTCGGGCACCACCCAGGCCTCGCCGACGGCGAAGCGCGGCGGGTCGTATTCGTTGAAGACCTCGCGCCATTCGCGGTAGATGTCATGCACCTCGGGGCGGTCCCACAACGGATTCGTGCCGTCATGGCACAGACCCTCCAACGGGTTGCCCCTCAACGCCAGCTCGGTCAGCGGGGCGCTGTCGAGGTCCTTGGCCAGACCATGCGCCACGTCGATGCGGAACCCGTCCGCACCATGGTCGGACCAGAAGCGCAGGGTCCTCTTGAACTCCTCGTGGACCTCCGGGTTCTTCCAGTTGAGGTCGGGCTGCTCCTTGGCGAACATGTGCAGGTACCACTGGCCGTCCGGCACCCGTTCCCACGCGCCGCCGCCGAAGATCGACTGCCAGTCGTTCGGCGGCAGTTCGCCGTGCTCGCCCCGGCCATCCCGGAAGATGTACCGGCCGCGGGCGGGGGAACCGGGCTCTGCCGCCAACGCCTCCTGGAACCAGACGTGCCCGTCGGAGGTGTGGTTCGGCACGATGTCCACGATCACCTTCATGCCGGCCTCGTGCGCGGCGGCGGCCATCGCGTCGAAGTCGTCCATGGTGCCCAGGCGCGGATCCACGTCACGGTAGTCGATGACATCGTAGCCGCCGTCGGCCAGCTCGGACGGATAGAACGGCGAGAGCCAGATGGCGTCCACGCCCAGTTCCTTCAGATAGGGGATGCGGTCGGTCACGCCGGCGATGTCACCCAGACCGTCGCCGTTCACATCCTTGAAGCTGCGCGGGTAGACCTGGTAGACGACCGCCTGTTTCCACCAGTCCGCATGAGTGTTGTTCAGAGTCATATACAGCTCCTTTCGGCCACACATGATGTACAGCGCTGTCAACATCTGATCCGACGCAAATGCACCGTAATCCGAGTATCAGTGTAGCAAATAGTGCAAACGTTATCATCCGTGTTGCAGGTTCGCACTACCGCAGGGTTTCAATGGCGGCGGGTTGATATTCCGCCACGTGAAATTTCAGCCCCGAGGTAGTGCGAACACCGCCTTCATTTACTCCACTTCATCAACCACCTCAGCGGAAAATAATGTCAAGTTCTACACTTTTTTCCGGAAAAAAGTGTATACTTTTACACTAATTTCTGTTCATAGCCAAGGAGGATCCCATGCCGAACATGCGTCGCGCCATCAGCCACAAGCTTCAGGCATGGAGCGAGTCATCGCACCGCAAGCCCTTGGTGATTTTCGGCGCACGGCAGGTGGGGAAAACCTACGCCATCAAACAGCTTGCCTCAGACCGCTACGATTCTCTGGCCTACATCGACTTTTCCCGGGACGCCCGAGCAGCGGCCTTATTCGACGCTTCACTCGCGCCAGCCGAGCTCGTGCCCAAGCTGGAGGTTTTTCTGCATACCCTCATTGACCCCGATCGCACATTGATAGTCTTCGACGAAGTACAGTTGTGCGAAAGAGCGTTGACCTCGTTGAAATATTTCTGCGATGACGCACCGCAATACCACGTCGTGGCAGCCGGCAGTTTACTAGGCGTCGCCCTCAAACGCGAGCTGTACTCGTTCCCCGTCGGCAAGGTCGATTTACTGCAGCTGCGCCCATTGAGTTTTGAAGAGTTCCTGTGGGCACGCGGAGAAACACGTCTGGCCGACGCCATACGCGACGCGTATGAGAACGCCCCAGATCAGGCGTTCGCCCTGCATGATCGCGCCATGCAGCTTGTCCATGAATATGAGCTCATCGGCGGCATGCCGGAAATCGTCTCGGCATACGTCGCCAATGATGCCCCCGGCATCGACGCAATGGAATCCGCGCGCAACAAGCAGCAGGAAATCAACGTGGCATATCTCGCGGATATGGCCAAGTACGCCACACCCACGGAAACGCCGCGCATCATGGCCGTATGGAACAGCATTCCCCAGCAACTGGCCAAGGAGAACCATAAATTTCAGTACAAGCTCATCAAGTCGGGGGGCCGGGCTGCAATATACGAGAATGCCATCGCATGGCTGGACGCTGCGGGCATCATCATGCGATGCACCCAAGTCACCGAGGCCACGGCACCGCTGAAAACCTTCGAGAACAGTAGCTCGTTCAAGATATATACAGCTGATGTCGGATTGCTGTCGGCGCAGTATGAAGCCATCCCGCAGGATCTGGAACCGGCGACGGACAAGGCAGCCGGATTCCGCGGAGGCATCACCGAGAACTATGTGCTGCAGCAGCTCGTCGCCTCGGATTCATCCGTATATTACTGGGGTACTACCAGCAAAGCAGAGGTCGAATTCATCGCCCGCGCCAAACAAGGCGACGTCATCCCCATCGAGGTCAAGTCCGGACGCAACGTCACCGCCAGAAGCCTCGAATCATTCCGGGAACGCTACCATCCGCCGTATCTCGTGCGCGTCAGTGCGCGTAACTTCGGTGTCGGCAACGGTATCCGCAGCATTCCCTTATATGCGGCTTGGCTTCTGGGGGAAGACCTCCAGTAGCGCAGAGGCAGGTTCGCACTACCTCGGGGTTTCTATGCCGGAGGGTTGATATTCCGGCGATTGAAATTTCAAACCCGAGGTAGTGCGAAGCCCGTCTCAGCGGTTCAGCGCCGCGGCCAACGACTGCACCCGCGGCAGGTCGAAGACCTCCTCGGTATGCACCACGCGACCTGTCTCGTCGGCCAGCGGGACGCGCCAGTTCGGATACTCCCAGCTGGTGCCCGGCTGGTTCTGGGTGCGGTGTTCGCCCACGCCGTCCACCAGCGCGGCCTGCACCAGCACGCTCGGCGCATCCCGCAGCATGACGTGCATGGCCTCCACCACGCGCTGGATCAGCGCCTCGCGGTCGGCCGTCTCGGCATCGTCGGCGTCCGGCGCACAGGCGGCCTTCAACCCGTCGGCCACCTCCCGCGGCAGATATCCGCGCGAGACCAGCAGCGCCAGCATCTGATCGATCTCGGCCTGCACCTCGGCGCGGAACTGCTCGGCCGGCTCGTTGAGCAGGTCGAGCTCCTCGCGCAGATCGACATGCTCCAGCTTCAGATAGCCCGCCGTCGGCGGCAGGTCATGCGTGGTCACGGAGGCGAGCGCGTACTTGCGGTAGTCCTCCGGCGGGGCGTACGGATCGCCGGCGTTCGGGGAGTTGTCCACGCGGGAGAACCATTCCACGGCCGTGCCCAGCACGCCGTGTTCGGCCAGCACCTTGGACACGTATTCGGGCACGGTGCCCAGATCCTCGCCGATGACCACGCCGTTCGCACGGGAGGCCTCGATCGCCAGGATGGAGAGCATGACCTCGTGGTTGTAGGTCACGTAGGCGCCGTCGCGCGCGGTGCAGCCGCGCGGGATCCACCACAGGCGGAACAGGCCGAGCACATGGTCGATGCGCAGGGCGCCGGCGTGCGCGAACATGTTGTGCACCATCTCGCGGTAGACGCGGTAGCCGGTCGACTCCAGATACTGCGGACTGAACGGCGGCTGGCCCCAGTCCTGTCCGAGCTGGTTGTAGAAGTCCGGCGGGGCGCCGACCGTCACGCCGTCGGCGAACCGTTCGGGACTCCACCACACGTCGGCGCCGAGGGCGTGCACGCCCACCGCCATGTCCTGCATCAGGCCGAGCGCCATGCCGGAGTCCTTGGCGGCCTGCTGCGCGGCGGCCACCTGCTCGTCGGCGATCCACTGCAGCCAGCGCTGGAACTCGAACATGTCATGGTGGTCACGCACCAGAGCCGCCACAGCCGGCGAGTTCTTGTCGGTGCGGAAGAACCACGAGTTCTCCTCCCACGGGGCGCCCCACACCTCGAACGCCAGGCACCAGGTGGCGAAGGCGTCCAGGTCCGGCCCCGCCGCGCGCTTGAACTCGGCGAAGGCGGTCTCGCGCTCCTCGGAACGCGGCGCGGAGAAGATCAGCCACAGCGCCTGCCGTTTGGCGTCCCACGAGGCGTTGATGTCCATCGGCTCGGCGCTGTCGTTGGCGGCGGCAACCGAGGCGTGCAGCTCTTCGACCTGCGCGCGGGTCGCGTCGTCGAGCGCCGCGTATTCGGGGATGTCCTGCGGCCGGATATAGGTGACGTTGAGGAACCGGCGCGACTCCGGCAGGTACGGCGAGGGCTGCAACGGGGGCACCGGGGCGCTGGCGTGGATCGGGTTGATGAGCATGAAGTCGGCGTGTGACTTCTCGCCGGCGTCGGCGGCCAGACGCTTCAGGTCGCCGTAGTCGCCGACGCCCCACGAGTCGGTCGACCGCACGGAGTACATCTGCGTCATCCACCCCCAACGCTGCCGCTGACGCACCGCTTCGGGCAGTTCGATGCGGGGCGGGGCGACGATGACCGTAGCGCGACGCTGCACGCCGCCGACCTGCACGTTGAGCGTGTGGTATCCGATCGGCAGGTCGTCCGGCAGCGTGAGTTCCAGCTGTTCGCCGAAGTCGGCGTCCTTGTGCACACGCAGGCTCGCGCGCAGGTCGCCGGCGTAGGCGGTTCCGTCCTCCAATGCCAGCGTCAGCGCCACCAGCGAGTCCGCCGAGCAGCGCAACGGCACGATGTTCGCCCGGCCGGTGATGGCCAGCACGGTCGGCGGCACCAGCTGTTCGCGCTGGCGGCATTCGGTTTCCAGCAGCGACTTGCTGATGGCCGCGGGGTTCGAGGCGTCCACGCCCAGCGACGCCAGTACGGCGACGAGCACCTCGTCGCGGATTTCGACGTAGGCCCCGAGCTGGTCGATATACGACGTGGAGACGCCGCACGCCTTGGCCAGGCGGATCAGCGGCCGCTTGAGGCGCGCCGGGCTTTCCTCGCGCTGAGCGGCCTGCGTCGGATTCTGAGCTTCATTGCTTTCAGTCATCGGTTCTCACCTTTTCTGCAGTGATGTGATGATGCGGCACCAGCGAGGACGACCCTGTGATGCTAGCGCTTGCATTATAATCTATCCGCTTAGATTCTAGAGCGCCACATCGACGAAGCGCCAGGGGCAACCGTCACCAATCCCATGTTTCTCATGTTTTCTCGAAACGTCACACCCGCCCGATACGCCTTGCGGCCGAAGCCACAACACTCTCGGAGGTACACGCCACAGCCTACCGCATAATGCTAACGTTTGCAAGCGAATGGCGGGACGTGTTCCGCGAGTCGACGGCATGACATCCAGCAGCCGCGGCAGCTCGCCGAACACGGTGTCCCGGCAACCACATTGCTCGGCCGCCGCGTTCCACGGCAGCCGAGCAACCGTCGGCACGGCAACGCACACACCCGCGGACGGCGCGCCGCCACCGGGCAACCAGCTACGCCATGCCGACCAGCCCGAACGCCAACAGCTGCAGCGGATACAGCGCATAGAACAGCCATTTGACCCACGGGGCGGGGTACCCTTCCCTCCGCGAGCGCCAGTGCAGCAGCATCACGCCCAGCACCGGCAGGATGAACATGCAGGCGCCGAACGCGCCCGCCGTGAGCATCATCGTGTTCTCGCGCCTGGCCAACGTGTAGAAGACCACGGCGAACACCAAGGTCATCAACCCTTCGCCGACCAGACCGAGCCGCAGCCCCACGTTGAACAGGTACACCCACAGCAGGGCCGCGAACAGCACCGCGATCCGGATCGCCCACGACGCCACATCATGACGTCCCTGGAGCGCGCGGAGCACGATCAGCGCAATCAGCGCGATGCACAGCCCCCACACCGGGTTCTGCGAGGTCATGTCGAAGAACCGTCCAGACGTCGCCATGTCATACGGCACCTCGGACACCGCCGCCAGCACGGCCAGCCGGGCCAGATACCATCCGGCGGCGTGCGTGCGGCGGAATCCGTTGACCAGCATCCACGCATACAGCGGCACCGCGCACCAGGAGAACGCGTCGGTCAGCACCACGCCGGTCAACGCGCCCATATCCGCCGTGGCCAGATCGCCGATGCCGGGCAGCAGCACCGCGGTGCTGAACGACCCGAGCATGACCAGCAGCAGCGCGACGATCTTCATCGCGAACGTGGTGATGCCTTTGGCGTTGTCCAGCGAGGCATCATGCCCGGCAACAGATTCGTTCATCGTGTTCACACGTCCTTCCGTCAACGTTGTCCGTCAGTCCATCGCGCCCTGGGCCGATAGCCCTATTGTGCATCGTCGGCACGCAGCCGCCATACCGTGAACGACCGTGCCGGCAGCGTCAGCCTGGCGATTCCGCGGACGTCATGCCCGGTTCCGGCATCCATCGGCGCGACGGCCGCGGACACATCGCCCTCCGATGCGGCACGGCCGGAGAGCGCGGCGGTCGAGTCGGCGATCATGATCCACCCGTCGTCCGCCACGTCCAGCGCGGATTCCCGATACCCGGCGTTGGCCGCCATGATCAGATCATCGACACGGTACGCCACCACATCGTCCGCGGACGGCAGCGGGACGTGCGCGCCCCGGCACAGTTCCGGATGCGACCACCGCAGCGCGATCAGCGTCCGATACCAGCCGACCAGCGGCATCATCCGCGTGGCGCGCCGCCAATCCAGCAGGTTGAGCGAGGCCGGACGGTCGAAGGAGTCGGAGCAGCCGAGCTTGGTACGGGCGAACTCCTCGCCGGACAGCAGGAACGGCAGGCCGGCGGCGGTCATCACCAGTCCCGCGGCCATCGCGTTGGCGGCCAGCATGTCCTCCCGGTCGCCGTGCGTCTCGCCGCGCGCCCCGCACGCCGAGTAGTCCGCCTCCGTCGGCCCGCCCGGGCACATCGTGGCGCACAGCTTGTCCCACAGCGTCAGGTCGTCGTGCGCGGAGACGTACTGCACCAGCTGCATCGGGTCCTTCGGCTCGCCCACCGCGCCGTGCCAGGCGTCCACCGCCTTGCGCACGGACGGCGCGAACGCACGGCCGAGCCCGTTGACGAAACCGGCCTGCTCCGCGTACAGCACATGCCCCTTAATCGAGTCGCGCGTGGCGTCGCAGAACCAGCCGATGCGGCGGCCCAGCCGGCCCACGCCGCCCTTGTTCGACAGGATCGTCCCGGGTTCCACGGCCGAGTCGGCGGCCGACCACGGCTCGCCGTACAGCAGGATCCCCCGCCCGTTCGGCAGCGCGTCGACCGAGGCGCGCACGGCGTTCATCGTCTCCACGTCGATCAGGCCCATCAGGTCGAAACGGAACCCGTCGATGTGGTATTCGCGGGCCCAGTACGTCACCGAATCGACGATGTACCGGCCGAACATCGCGTGTTCGCTGGCCGTGTCGCTGCCGCAGCCAGAACCGTTGGCGAGCGCCCCATCGTCCGTGCGGCGGCAGAAGTAGCCGGGCACCATGCGTTCGAACCAGTTGTCGGCGGAGTACATGTGGTTGTAGACCACGTCCATGATGACCTTGAACCCCGCGCGGTGCAGGGCCTGGATCATCGTCTTGCATTCGCGGATCCGCACCTCGCCGTGGCGGGGGTCGGTGCTGTAAGAGCCTTCGGGCACGTTGTAGTTGACCGGGTCATACCCCCAGTTGAACTGGCCGTCCTCGGGCAGGGTCTCGTCTACGGAGCCGTAGTCGTAGAACGGCAGCAGCTGCACGCAGGTCACGCCGAGTCGCTTGAGGTAGTTCAGGCAGGTGGGCGATGCGGGATCGCCCGTGATGTGGGTTCCGTCATGTGTGAAGGCCAGGAACCGCCCGCGATGTTCTGCGGGCACCCCGCAGTCCGGGTCGTTGCTGAAGTCGCCGATATGGGTCTCCCACACGACCAGTTCGCCGTCGGGGATCTCGGGGCCGCGGTCCTCGTCCCACCCTTCGGGGTCGGTTTGGGCCAGGTCCACGACCATGCTGCGCGCGCCGTTCACGCCGGCCGCGCGCGCCCAGGGATCGGCGGCGCGGTTCACGGTGCCGTCGGGGAAGGCGATCAGAAAGTCGTAGTAGACGCCCGCCAGCCGTTCCGGGATCTCCGCATGCCAGGCGCCGCGCGGGCCGGACGCCATGGGACGTTCGGCGATGGCGCGTGCGCCCGGTTCGTCGTCGGAACCGGTGGCGAACAGTCGCAGCGTCACGGCTCCGGCGGTGGGGGCCCAGACGGTGAACGCCGTGCCGTCGGCGGTGAGGCGTGCGCCCAGTTCGCCGTCGTACGCGGGCAACGTGGAGATCGGATTGACCGTGGAACGTTGGTAATCACGGGGTTGCGTCATCGGAACTCCTTGCATGACAACGATGGTACATGTCCGGGGCAACGCCGGCCGTTGCCCCGGGTCCTCCGCGGCGGGCGGGAGCGGGGTTCCCGCCTCCGCCCGCCTGGCGGATCTGTGGTCGGATGTGCCGGCTCAGCCCTTGACGGCGCCGGACATGGCCTCCTGGTAGTAGCGCTGCATGACGATCGTCAGGATGGCGATCGGGATGGCGATGATCACGGCGGCGGCCGCGAATCGCGCGAACCAGGAGTTGAGGTACTCACGGCTGAGCATCTGGTACAGGCCCAGCGCCACCGTGTAGTTGTCCTGCGTGCGGCAGATGGCCTTGGCCATCACGAAGTCGAGCCAGGGGCCGAGGAACGCGGTCAGGGCCTGGTAGACGAGCATCGGCTTGCACACCGGCAGGATGATGAGGCGGAAGGTCTGCCAGCGGGTGCAGCCGTCGAGCGCGGCGGCCTCGTCCAGGGACATCGGGATGGTGTCCATGTAGCCCTTCATCACGTAGAAGCCCGCGCCGGCGCCGGCGGAGTAGACCAGGATCAGCGCGACGGTGACGCCGATGCCCTGGGTCAGGCCCAGCGACTTCAGGATGAAGTAGATCACGACCACGGACATGATGTTCGGGAACATGCCGAGCACCAGCACCACGTTCATGAAGGACTTGCGGAAGCGGAAGCGCAGGCGGCTCATCGAGAACGCCACGCACAGCACGAAGAACACGTTGATCAGGCACGAGATCACCGCAATGATGAACGTGTGCATGAACATCTTCGGGAAGTTCAGGATGTGCGTGTCGGTGAACAGCTGGATGTAGTTGTCCAGCGTGTACTCCTCCGGGAAGAACGACGGGTTGTACGGTCCCGGGTTCGCATTGAAGCTCTCCATGACCACCCACGCGATCGGGATGATCCAGATGACGGCGAGCACCACGAGCAGCAGGTGGCTCAGCACATCGCCCACGATGCGCCGCTTGCGCTGGTCGTGCAGGAACGGATTGCTTTCGGCCTTGACAGTGGCCGACTGGGTTGCTTGGCTCACCGGAAGCCTCCTTCGTTCTTATAGGATCCGCTGCTGCGGTAGGTGATCAGCGAGACGATCGCCAGCACCACGAATGTGAAGATGCCGATGACGCCGCCGAGGTTGTAGTCGCCGCGATCCACCGTGAGCTTGTACAGCCAGGTGATGAGCAGGTCGGTGGAGCCGGCGGTGTCGCCGACGGCGGTCGGGTTGCCTCCGGACAGCAGGTAGATGACGTTGAAGTTGTTCACGTTGCCTGTGAACGTGGTGATCAGGTACGGGGTGAGCACGAACACCAGATACGGCATCGTGATACGGGTGAACGTCTGCCACCAGTTCGCGCCGTCGATCCTGGCGGCCTCATACTGGTCGGCGGGGATGTTCTGCAGGATGCCGGTGATCTGCATGATCGTGAACGGGATGCCGATCCACAGGTTCACGACGATCACGGTCACGCGGGCCCAGGTCGGATCGGTGAAGAACGGCAGCGGATCGGTGATCCAGCCCCAGGATTCGAGTGTGCTGTTGATGGCGCCCTCCGGCTGGAGCATCTGGTTGATGGCCAGCAGGGAGACGAACTGCGGCACGGCCATCGACAGCGAGAAGATCGACCGCCACATGCCCTTGAAGCGCGTGGTCTTGCGGTTGATGATCATCGCCAGGAACAGGCCGAAGAAGAAGTTCAGGAACGTGGCGAAGATGGCCCACACCAGCGTCCATCCGAGCACGCGCACGAACTGGCTGGCGGTCACCGCGCCGGTCTCGGCGAACAGCGAACCGAAGTTCTTGAAGCCCACCCAGTCGAACAGCAGCACATGGTCGGAGTCGTAGCTGGTGAACGCGATGCAGATCATGATGAGCGTCGGCAGCACGGTGAACACCAGGATGCCCACCACCGGCAGGAACATCATCGAGACCTGCGCGTTGCGGTCGGTCAGGTTGCGCCAGTCGTCCAGCAGCGTGGACGCGGCGCCGGTCTCGCGCTGGAGCACCTGCGCCTTGTAGGCGCTGCGCACCGCGTACGACCAGAACACCACGAACAGGACGGTGATGAACACCGTGGCCACGCCGGCGGTCAGCAGCAGCACGGAGTTGTCGCCGGCGTCGTAGTACCAGTAGCCGTCGATCTTCTGGCGGGTCTGGGTGCGCGACCCCAATGAGACGAGCGTGCCGAGGCTGCCGACGCCCACCGTCGCCATGTAGACGATGTAGGCGATCTCGACGGCCAGGAACAGCAGGCCCTTGACAATCTGCTTGCGGGCCAGGTTGCCCGCGCCCAAGATCAGGAACGACAGGCGCGTCAGGGCGTCGCCGTCCTTGGCGGCCGCGCGCAGCGTGTAGCGCGACGGCGGGATATAGTCCGTCTTGCGGCGGATCAGGCCACGCTTGGCGGGGCGTGGCGAAACGGTTGCTTCCATGTTCAAACCCTTCCTTGCGTCACATCAGGCTCTCGTAGGACGCCATCCACCGCTCGGTCTGCTCGGCCGCGTTGTCCAGCGTGACCTCGCCGTTGTAGATGGCCTTGCCGAAGTTCTCACAGGGGACCCAGAAGTTGTTCATCTCCGAGATGGACGGCTGGACCACCGACGTGTTGGCGATCGTATCGATCTGCGCCTGGGCCACGGCGTCGGCCTCGACCTCGGGGGTCGCGGCAACCTTGACGTCCGAGGGGATGACCGAGCGCATCGTGTAGTGCTTCTCCTGCGAGTAGGTGCCGGACAGGAACGCGGCGAACTGGTCAGCGGCCTTCGGGTGCTTGCTGTACGGATTCCACGCGTACACGGTGGATCCGGCGAACGCCTTCATCTGCACCTGCTGGCCGTTCAGGGTGAAGCAGGGTAGCTGCGCCACACCCCAGTCGTCGCCGAGGTTCGCGCGCACGGTGGCGGCGTCCCAATTGCCGGTGAAGACCACATCCACCGAACCATCCTTCAATCCCGCCAGACCGGAACCGTTCTGGTCCAGCACGAAGTTCGGGTTGTTGCGGAAGTTGACCAGATACTCGGTCACGGCCGCGCCGATCTCGCCGCCGAACTGCACGCCGGCCGCGCCGTCGGTGCCGTCGGGGCCGAACAGCTCGCCGCCGGCGCCCATGTAGAACGCCGGCACGTACCACGAGTTGGTCAGCGGGAAGGAGACCTTGCCCTTGGCCAGCATGGCGTCCAGCGACGTGATGTCCTCTTCGGTGAACTTGCTCTTGCGGTAGTACATGAACCAGGTGTTGCCGGCCAACGGCACGCCGTAGACGTTGCCGTCCTCGCCGCGCACCGTGTCCAGCATGGTCTCGCTGCCTTCGGTCTGCTCCTCCAGCTGCGCCATCGTCGGATCGCTGACCTGGCCGATCGCGCCAGCGTCCAGCAGCGTGCCCAGCTGGTCGGAAGCGAACGAGTAGACGTCGGCCGCCACGGTCGGGTCCTGCTTGGCCACGCCCGCGGCGTCGGCGGAGGCGACGACCTGGTTCTTCCAGGTGATGTTGTATTCGGGGTGTTCCTCCTGGAATGCCTTCTCCATTTCCTGGAGCCAGGAGTCCTCGTTGGCCTGGTCCTCCTGGGATGCCCAGACGACCAGGGTGATGTTCTCGGCGTCTCCGTTGGCGGATGCGCCCGTGCCGCAGGCGGAGAGCCCTCCTGCGAACAGCGCACATGCCGCCACGGCCGCCAAGGCCTTGTTCCATCGCGCAATCATCGTTGATTTATTCCTTTCTTCGGGTTCTGACTGCGGTATCCGAACCCGCAACGCATCGAATACCCCCCCGGGCACGTCGGTCGTTTCGACGTCAATACTGGATGACAACGATTGCACGGCATACTCGGGAACGCGGGGCAACACGACGTGTTGCTGCCTGATAGTATACACCATATTGCAAACGTTCGCAACCGGATGTTCCCATCAGGATTACACCAATAATTACAGCCATTACGGCACGTCTCTCCCAAGATTGGCCCTACACTATTGTAAACGTTCGCATATCCAATGCCCATACGGCGTCGATACCGCGTATGACGGCACCCACCGGCGAAGGACGGGGCCCACGACCGGCACCCCACCGACGCCGACCGACGGAAAGGATTCACGATGCCCAGCACCTTCCCACGCCCCCAGTGGCTCGCCGACGCGCGATTCTACGAGATCTACCCGCAGAGCTTCGCCGATTCGAACGGCGACGGCATCGGCGACATCCCCGGCATCATCTCCAGGCTCGACTACATCCGAAACCTCGGCTGCAACGCACTGTGGATCAACCCCTGTTTCGACTCCCCGTTCAAGGACGCCGGCTACGACGTGCGCGACTATCTCAAGGTCGCCCCGCGCTACGGTACCAACGACGACCTGATCGCCCTGTTCGACGAAGCCCATCGCCGCGGCATGCACGTGCTGCTGGACCTGGTCCCCGGCCACACCAGCGAGGAGCACCCCTGGTTCCGCATCAGCAGCCGTCCGGAGCGCAACCAGTACTCCGACCGATACATCTGGACCGATTCATGGATGTCCGGCGCCGACGGCCTGCCGTTCATCGGCGGCGAGACCCCGCGCAACGGCACCTATGTGCTGAACTTCTTCAAATGCCAGCCCGCGCTCAACTACGGCTTCGCCCACCCGGAACGCCCCTGGCAGATGGGCGTGGACTCCCCCGCGGCCGCCGAGACGCGGCAGGCCATGATCGACGTCATGCGCTTCTGGCTGGGCCAGGGCTGCGACGGCTTCCGCGTGGACATGGCCAACTCGCTGGTCAAGAACGACGATGCGGCCAAAACCGCCACCATCGCCGCCTGGCGCGAGATGCTCGGCACCGTCAAGAACGAGTATCCCGAGGCCGCGTTCGTCTCCGAATGGGGCGTGCCGGAGCAGGCGCTGCAGGCCGGATTCGACATGGACTTCTACCTGGACTGGAGCTGGGACCGCAACGGGTATTACCTGCTCTGCCGCAACACCCCCGACCCGCTGGACCGGGAGCGAGACCACAGCTACTTCTCCGCGCGCGGCGGCGGCAGCGTCCACGGCTTCCTCGACCAGTACCTGCCGCAGTACGAAGCCACCAAGGACAAGGGCTACTTCTGCCTGATCACCTGCAACCACGACACAGCCCGGCTGGCGCCGCGGCTGACGCCGGAGGAGCTCGCCGTCGCCTACGGCACGATCCTGACGATGCCCGGCGTGCCGTTCCTGTACTACGGCGACGAGATCGGCATGCGGTACCGCAACCTGCCCACCAAGGAGGGCGGCTACGTCCGCACCGGCACCCGCACCCCGATGCAGTGGGACGCGAGCGCCAACCTCGGCTTCTCCACGGCCAACGCCGACGACCTGTACCTCCCGGTCGACCCGGCCCCCGACGCGCCGACCGTCGAGGCCCAGCAGGCGGACGACGGATCGCTGTACCACTGGGTCCGCACCGTGCTGTCGCTGCGCGAGACCCATGCCGCGCTGCAGGCCGACGCCGCCTTCGACGTCGTCGCGGCGCCGGAGCACGGACGCCTCTTCGCCTACGTGCGCACCTCCCACGACGGCTCGGATCGACTCGTCATCGCGTTGAATCCCGGACTGGGAGCCGAATCGTTCCCACTGCCGGATGCGGCGACGTCTCACGGCACCCCTACGATGGAACTCAGTCGGGGCAATGTGGCGGCCGACGGCACCACGGTGACGCTTGGCCCGCAGAGTTTCGTGGCGTTTTCCTTCTGACAAGGGGTGATTCCGATGGGTTCGGGCATGCAACGGTTCCGTACGGTCGTCGCGGAGCAGGATTCAGGCGATCGCCGGTACGATACCGTGCTGTTCGACCTGTACGGCACGCTGGTGGATATCCGGACCGACGAGGATGACCCGGAGGCATGGGAGACGTTGCGTGATTTCCTCGACGAGGCCGGCGCGCATTACGACAGCGCCGATCAGCTCCGCGACCGGTTCATGGGGGCGCGGGCGCTGTCGTCGGTCGTGCCGGCCGGCTGGGATCCGGCGTTCTACGAGCCCGACCTCCTGCCGACCTACCGCGCGATGTTCTCGCTGCGCGGCATGCGCGTCGGGGAACGGCTCAGCCACAAGGCGGCCTGGGTGTTCCGGCAGGCCTCGACCCGGCTGATCTGGCTGTATCCGGGCGCCCTCGACATGCTCAAGCTGTTGAAGGACCGCGGGTTGCGCGTCGTCCTGCTGTCCAACGCCCAATCCTGCTACACCCGCCCCGAACTGACCATGCTGGGGTTGGATGACGTCTTCGACGACATCCTCATCTCCAGCGAGGAGCATGTCCGGAAACCCGGCAAGGAGTTCTTCGCTCGCGCATTGGACCGCGCCGGAACCACCGCCGACCGGACCGTCATGGTGGGCAACGACGAGAGCAACGACATCCTAGGCGCCCGACATGCCGGCATCGATGGCGTCTACCTGCGCACCGGCATCTCCCCGTATTCCGATCCGATGGAGTCGCAGGCCGCCGTATTGTCACTGAAGGGTGCCGACTACGAGGGGCTGGCCAACTTCCTGCTGGCCTGACCGGCTTGACCAGCCGGCTCAGCCCTCGTACAGGCGGTCGGTGCCGCGCAGCACCAGATGCGGCTGCACGATCTCATGCGGGGTGTCCAGCGGCTCCTCCCGGATGAGCGCCAGCGCCTTTTGCGCCGCCCTGATACCCATATCGCGCGGATTCTGACGCATGGTGGTCAGGTTCACCGTGTCGGCGTACGGGCTGTCATCGAACCCGATGATCGAATAATCCCGCGGCGTATGGTGCCCGTACCGCACCAGCCGCAACACCAGCGGGATCGCCATCATATCCATCTGGCAGCAGATCGCATCGGGGAAATCATCCAACGCCAGCAGCGAGGACAGCGTGGACTCCACGAATTCGGTACCGCGGGGCACGGTGATCACCTCCCAGTCCAGCTCGCGGGTCTCCTCCGCGGCCTTGCAGGCGCGGATGAACCCGCGCGCACGGGCGTCGATGCTGGAATGCATGGTCTCCACAGGAGCCGAGCAGGTATAGACGATATGCTTATGCCCCAGATTGATCAGATGCTGCGCCGCCGTGAACATCCCGTTCTCGTCGTCGATGCTGATCGACGCGTCGAAGCCCTCCGTGGTCGGGGTGTTGATGCCGATGATCGGCACATGGGTGCGCTTGAGCTGCCCGATCTCCTCGGCGTCCACGGCGAACGAGGCCACGAACACCGCATCGACGTTGCGGCGCACCGGCAGCGTGGTGAAGAAGTCCCGACGGTTCTCCGCGGTGTCGATGTGCTGGTAGAGCGAGACGTCATACCCGGCGTCATGCATCACCGACTCCACCCCGGCGAATACCTGGGTGTTGAACCAGCTGGTGATGTCCTCGTTCATCAGCAGCGCCACACGGTACGTCTGACCCGATTTCAGCGCCGTGGCCGAACGGGAGATGTTGAAGTCCAGACGGTCGGCGGTTTCCAATACCTTGCTGCGCGTCTTCTCGGAGACCAGATCGGGACGGGTGAAGGCACGGGACACCGTCGAGATCGACACACCGGCGGCTTCCGCCACATCACGAATACCCGCCTTGTTCATGGGCCACGCCTCCCCGCATGCAAGAACGCGCTTATCACCGCACGCCACACTCGAATGACAACTGTTTCAAGAATACTGCACACGTTGTCAATTCGCGAGTAGCGTGATTCACACGTTCCACTGCTCGATGACGTTGTCTCCCTTGTACTGGCTCAGCACCGAATACCGCGCCGTGTCCAGACGCAGCAGCTTGGCCGTCAGCGGATCCATGCCCAGCCATTGGGTGGTCAGGATGCGTAGCACATGGGCATGAGCCACCAGCAGCACGTCATGGCCTTCCTCGATCAACGGCAGCACCTCGCGGATGGCCACCGTGGTGCGTGCGGCCACCTCATCCAGTGTCTCGCCGCGGCCGTTGCGCACCGTCACCTGCGTGCCGCCCGGCAACGTCTCCACACGTTCGCCGTCCATAGCGGCCGGCAGCGATTCCGTTCCATCGCGCCACAGATCCCAGGGCCGCCCCAACAGCTGCGACACGGTGCCGCGGGTGCGTCCCTCGGCGCGGCCGTAATCCCACTCCGCGATATACGGCAGCACGTTATGCGTGCCATACCCGGCCAGCGCCGCGGTCTGCCGCGCCCGCCGCAGGGGGCTGGCGAATACGCATCCCTGGGCGAATCCATCGGGGAACGACTCCCTCAGCCGCACCCCGGCCTCAATCGCCTGATGCTCGCCGGTGGGGGTGAGCGGGATATCCGTTCGTCCGGTGTGCTGTCCGGAAACGCTCCATGCGGTCTGCCCATGCCGCAACAGCACCAGGCGACCGGGCTTGGGGGCATCGTTGCCGCCAACAATCGTGTCAGTCATACCTCATACTGTACTCGCACGCCCACGTTCACGCGGCAATCGACATCCGGTCGGGTACGGGCGGAGGCGGCCACGTCTATGATGGAGACCATGACCGACGAGTATGTGGACTATATGGCAGACTCCGGTTCCTCAGCAGACCAGATCGTCGCTGGGTTCCACGCCATTGACGAAAGGGTGAACGCCATGCGCGAACAACGGCTCAACGACCCGGATTCCCTGGGCGACAAACTCATCAAATACTTCATCCCGACGCTGGCCGGTCTGGCTGCCGGCAAACTGTTCCAGGCATTGTGGAACCGCGGTACCTCTCGCACCGCCAAGGCGGCTGCCGGCGAGGACGCGCAGCAGGGACTGCTGATGAGCGTGCTGTTCGCGGGCGCGTCGGCGGCGTTCGGCGCCATCCTGACCACACTCGCCGATCGCGGTTCCAAGGCGTTCGTCAATCGCAGACACCGTCGGCACGGCTGAGCCGGCCGGCACGGGGCACAGGGCACAAGCACACCGGCATCGTCAACGACGCCGCGGCTTATACCCTTTCTTCCGTGAATGTGGACGAATCTGCTGGTTCAACGGCACGTATCGATATGAGCTATCGGGGTCGCGGCTCGTCAGATGCCACGTTCCGCATAATTCACACCGGTACACCCATAACTCGATGCCCCGTTCCCTGAAGCTCTCGTCGGCGGCACGTTGCGCCTGCGCCTTGTCGTGATACATGATCTTGTTCGACGACGCACAGCGCTTCGGTGTGAAATAATGCATGCTCACATCATATGGCCCCACCTCCCCACGCCATGCGCGGTCAATCCCGGCGCACGACGACACAGCAGGCGCTACGGCAGATCGTTACCGGCGGCGAGATACAGGTCGTACCATTCCTGGCGGTCCAGCGTGATATCCGCACCCTGGATCATCTGTGTGAGCCGTTCGGGGTTCATCGAACCCAACAGCACCTGCATCTTGGCGGGGTGCCGCAGAATCCAGGCCGTGGCAATGGCGTTTTTGGTCACACCATACTTCTCCGCGATGCGTTGCAGATAGTCGTTGAGTTCGGGGAATTTGGGGTTGTCGATGAACGTGCCTTCAAAGAACCCGTACTGGAAGGGGCTCCACGCCTGGATGGTCATATGCTTGAGTCTAGTGTACGCCAGTGTGCCGCCGTCATGGTCGATGCTGGCGGCATCGTTCATATTGACGTGGAATTCCTGACGGATCATGTCCGCGTGGCCCAAGCCGAACTGCAGTTGGTTCACGTGCAGCTTCTGGCTGATTGCGCTCTGCAGCAGCTCGATCTGCATCGGGTTGACGTTGCTGACGCCGAAATAACGCACCTTGCCCTGTTGCTGCAGGAGATTGAACGCCTCGGCCAATTCATCGAGCTCCACCAGGGTATCGGGCCTATGCAACAGCAACAGGTCCACGTAATCGGTGCCCAGGCGCGATAGCTCCTTGGCAACGGAGTCCAGGATATGCTGCTTGGAGAAGTCGTAACGCTGTCCGCTGACGATGCCGACCTTGGTCTGCAGGTATACGGCGCCACGGCTGACGCCCAGATCGTCCAGCGCTTGGTTGAGTGCGAGCGAGCTCTGTCCGTCGCCGTATACGTCGGCGGTATCGAAGAAATTGACGCCCTGGTCAATGACCGTGCCGACGATTCGTGAGGCCTCCTGGCGGCTCTTGCCGTTCAACCGCATCACACCGAGGGCCACCCGCGAGGCTTTGACGCCGGTGGTGCCTATCGTGCTGTATTGCATATCCATTCCCTTCGTTGGGTGTGTCCGATGTCGTACATCGTAACGACGCTGATGGATATGTCCCCCGTTGAGGTCCTGTCCGTTGTTTTCAGAGTGTGTTTTCTGGTGGGTTGTGGATATCCGACTGGCTTTCGGGGTTGTGTGGCCTGGTCGCCCGTCTGGGGTTGGTGTG
>DGYMI06202__coassemble_938_pt1 | contig 90689 bp, 67 predicted proteins | sample DGYMI06202__metabat2_high_PE_015 | metagenome-assembled genome bin DGYMI06202 | reverse complement strand
TGGCATAATCAAAGAACAAGGACACCGGAGTCCAACAAAACGTCACCACCCCCTTTTAGTCGTGTGGTTTTTCGGGTGAGGTGCGGTGACGAATCGTTGGATTCTTTTTGGCTGTGAAGAGTCCAACTTTTCGTCACCGCACCTTTGCTCCATGGCTTTGTTCGATAGACGGAACAATTCATTTGCTATAGGTTTCTTTTCTACTCAAGCGCATTTTTCAGGAAACGTTCTGAATCCATTCGAAGTGACCTGAGCTTATCAATGTCCAATTCGGACGCAAATGGTCTAACGTTCCCGTCACCGGCATAGTGAGCGGGAAGCAGATGTTCTTTCGAAAGCCCGAGCTTGGCGAGCAATGTCTGCATGCGGGAACTGCTCTTCTCGGTACCAAATGTAAGAAATGGCTTGCCGTAAAGAATGGAGAACACTGTGGCGTGGAATGAGTTCGACACCACGCAATCAGCCTTGTCGATCAAGGTTAAGAAGTCGGCTGGCCCGATCCCCCAAACGTTGACCGAGCGAGACTTATATCGAATCGGTTTCTTTGAATAGTAGACAATCGTCAGGTCACGTTCGGAAGCGAGCTTGTCAAGATATCGAATCATGTCGGCATCAGGCCACAGCGTGTATGCGAAAATGTATTTGTCGGCATTAAGTCCCTTAACCAGACGGGGGGCTTGAACGCTTCTGTACTCTTGCAAATCCAACAATAGCGTCGGATCAAGCGTTTCGACAATTTTTTTTTCGGTCAGCTGCTGGAATTGTCCTGCAACTGAAATTTCGCGAACCGATATCGAATCAAAACGACTAAGCCAAGATCCTATACGCTTCCGGTCCTCCGATGTAAAGTTACGATCTTCGAACTTGGCATGAGACAAACTCGGAGCATAGGCAATCTTCCGTGATTCGCCAGATGCAAAGGAGAGAAAAAACGGCGGGACCGGTCCCTGCGTACAGTCCAAGTTCCAGATTTGATCGCTGCCGCAGATGAATGCGTCGTAATTCTTGAGATCCTTGGATAATTCCTGTTCCGCACTTGCACCTGCATATGTGCGCTCAGTCATGTCGAAATGGTCTCGCCAAAAGGATCGGAAACTGTCACGTCTACGCAGATTGCCAAAAAGGAACAACAAATCTGCGATATAGGTTTTCAGACCACTCCTCCTGAATATTTTATAATTATTGAAATCATTACTGCGATAATCAATAACATGCACCTCATGACCTAAGTCAGTGAGATGTTTCTTCAACGCATACGTCTGCAGCGCCGAGCCAAAATTATAGGAGCAATGGAATGTTATAGTCCCGATTTTCATTTCTCATCTCCTTCTTGATTCTTTCATTGCTTCTTTTTGACAACAGTAGACAATAAGATACGCAGAGCCGGATAGATGTCCAAGGCTGACACCACGCATACCGCCGCAAAAACAAGCCACGAAATAACCAAATAACCGTTTATATGCCACACCATCACACATACCTGCAGACAGACCAACAAGATGTTCAACAACGTCAGAGGCCAATTCACCTGTATCATGACGATAGGTCGTGCCATAACAACGCGTATAGCATACATGATCAAATTGCTGCCGACCATGCCCCAAGCCGCACCCTGCAGACCCAAGAGCGGGATAAGCAGCCATGTTAAGACAACCACAGCAAACGCGGCGACAGCAGTGGACGTCATCAGATGTCTCGTTTTCATGCTCGCAGTAAACACTGTCCCGTAGAATCCAGAGAACACGTTGAACAGGAACGCGAGTATGAGAATCGGAATAATATGCCAAGTGTCGTAGAATTTCTTCTGCAAAAGTACGGACGCCAGCCATGGAGCGAGCGCTATAAATCCTGACGCGGCAAGGAAACAGAATGTACGGAACACCGTGAACACGTTGCTGTAGAATCTACTCGGGTTCGTCTTCTTAAACTCCTGGAACGCCGAAAGACTCCATGCCTGCCAGAATGTCGATGAGATCATATTCATCACGCTCGGAATTTTGCTGGCTGCGGCGAATAAGCCAGATGCACCAATGCCAAGCATACTTGTGATGAAAAACCTGTTGACGCTGGTACCAACCCACCAAAAAATGGAGTTCGGCATGAGCGGAACCGAATACATGAGCATTTTCTTAAGGAAACGTCGATCCCGTTCCAATCTAGGCATCCTGATATATCTCCAGGATCCGCCGAACAGCAGGTACATGAAAATCGCAGTCGCAGCACCCAGTATCAGTGAGATGAAATACCCCTCGACTTTCCACCCCAATAGGCCAATCAATACACCAGCCGATGACGAGGAAACAAGAGATGAGACGATGGATGCTCCGGTAATCAGCTTGATCTGATTCACGCCACGCGCCACGTTCGCCAGATACGCGTTAAACGCCGTAGCTATGAAATACAACAGGTAAAAACCCTTATATGCTCCCAAACCGCCGAATACAGACGAATCGAGTATCGGTACGAGAAGGAACATGATGAAACAGCCAATCAGCGTAATCCAGAAACCAACGGAGACATATCGTTCCTTGTCAGCTGGATCGTCAATGATGTAACGAGTCACAGCATCGCCTATAGACAAGGTCGCGATGGGCATGACTAAATTTGCCACGGTCAGTGACATATCGGTTACGCCGTATTGCGAGGCCGTAAGGAAATACGTATACAACGGAACTAGAAGGAATGTAATCAGTTTCGTTGAGACGGTATTCAACGTGAACAAACCAATATTCACCAATAACTGTTTGTATTTGCCCAAAAGAATTGTATCCTTTAAACATTAACCAATTCTTAAGTTTTTTACTGAATCAAGCATTGTTTTTGGCAGAGCTTTTTTTAAAGCTCGCTTAATCAGAGTTTTCGAATCGATTCTGTTGTCAATTGAGTCGATGCAATCGCGAGCCTCTCGTTCATCTTTTTCCTGAGTGAAACATTCAAAAAGTATCGGCTTTGATGATTCACTCGATACGAATCGGTCCTTGACCGCATTGAATTCCTCCTTAGAGGAGGCGCACAAGTAAGCGAATCCTTGAGATTCAGCCCATGCGCGCGCAGGAGAATTCTCTGGATCAATTTTGCCGTTCAGAGCATTGTGTCCAGCAGCCGCAATAAACACATTAGCGGGATCACCAATCTCGCTGCCCACATGATTCGATAGCTTAAATGTCATACCAAGATTATTATTGACCAACAGTATACGCATGTTATTAGCAATTTCCCTGCATCCGAGAACATTCACATCATAGAAGAATGCCAGATCACCCGTGATAAGAAAACACAAATTCCTGTTGGCTAGGCTTGCACCAGCAAGTGTCGACATACATCCGTCGATACCGAAACCTCCAACATTAGCACTTGAATGAACATTCTGAGGAAGCGGGAAGTAATCCCAACTAGACAAAGAACTTAAAATAGCTGGGTGAACGGTCGACTCCTCTGGAATGATTTGTGACAGCTGCTGAGCCAGCCAAATATTCGAAAATGGTAATTCAGGCATTTGATTACGCAGCTTCTTATCATATGCTTCCCATTTCTGACGATATCCAGATGTAACCGATTCCATATTTTCCGAATAGTGCGCAAAAAAGAATTCAGCGGAACTCTGAAAAACATTTTGCAGCCATGAAAAATGCTGTCGGAATTGGCCATCTGGAGAGATTCTCCAAACAGGACATCTTAAACCATTAAGATAACCCGACGTGTTATAGTCTCCAGTCATTTCACCGACATGGATAACCAAATCAGGCTTGAATTCAGACCTGATCGGATTGTTTTGCAACTGAATCGTAGCAAGCGCTGATCTGAATGCGTATTTGCCATAATACCCACTTGAAATATCAGAAAATATGACTGCATCATGGGTTTCCATAAAACGGTCCAGCGTTTCGGTCTCTTTAGTACTAAAATTGGAATGCGCCCCAAGAAACACAATTGTTTTTGCATCCTTCGGGAAAGAAGGCCACGCAAGGGAATTTTCTACGCTGTATCGAGTGATCTTATGTACTTTAGGAAGCTGAGTGGAGGAGAACCCATAACGTCCGTCGGTAATCAGCTCAATCGCCACCGGACCTCCGCCATCACGGGTAAGTTCGGAGAGAGCAATATTAATACGCAATTCCTCATCTTTGGCTACCCGACCATTATCGATCGGTTCAAGAGTGGTGTGGTAACGGGCGATATCATTCGGTATCACTGACCGGTCAATGATTTGCGTAGACAGATTACCAATATCTTCTCTGAAATGCATCGATGTTAGGGCAAGAACCGGAAGCTTACGATAAAACGCTTCTGTCAGCCCCGGCATATAATTTCGTGACGCAGTGGCTCCAGTACATGACAAGACAACCGGTTCACCACTTTCACCAGCGAGTCCGCACGCCATGTATGCAGCAGAACGTTCATCAAAAGCTGAATACACTTCAAAAAAAGAATCATTTTGAACACTATAGACGAATGGTATGTTAGTGGTTCCAGGAGAAGCAATCACTTTTCGAATGCCATGCTCCTTCAGCAATGCTATTACCAGCTGTGCATTGCGTTCATCCGTATATCTCATATTGTTCTCCTTGCTTTCAAAGAAACAGTACATTAAATGTTCTGAATTTCAGCTGTTGATTTTTTCAATTAAAATAACAGCTCTGATAAATGATTTTTTTAAAAGAAATAGTTCGAATGGCCATAATATAAGTCGCATAAACGATCTTGAACGCAATTCAGTAAGAGAATCACGAATTAGAGGGTATTGAATAGCGTTCTTTATTGATAAAAGTGTAGAATCATCAATGAGATTGTTGTGAGCTGCACGACGAATCATGGTAAGACATTCTCTGGCAATTAAAGATTTAGCATCTTGTTCCAACAAAATTGAGTTTGCAGAAAAAGATTCCTTTATAATAGCATCAGCATATCTAATTAAATAAATATAATCGTCATATTGAAATTTGTTACAAGTCGAAGAATCATCAATATCATAATAATATGTCACTTTTGGAATAAAAGTAACATGATTAGTTTTTTTTAGTATTTGACAGTTAAATAAAGAATCTTCACCATAAACAAGTCCGTCTGAAAAGAATATATTGTTATTAATCAGTAAAGAACGAGAATATGCTCCTCCCCAAACACTTTTTGTTATTACTCCTTCCTCAATAGAACATCCTTCGTGAGTCTTTGCGAAAGAGCGAGGATCTACCATAGCCATTAATACTTCGCAAGGAGACAAAATAGATTGCCTGCCAGAGACACCGAAGCACAGCGAAGAAGATTTGTAACCAGTCCAAACAACCTCACTGTATTCTAAACCTTGCATATAAATATTCAACGATTCAGGATATAAATAATCATCTGAATCGAGAAATACAATCCATTTTCCTCTAGCTGTTTGAATTCCCAAATTTCTCGCTACAGATCTACCTGAATTTCGCTGAGAAACAAGTTTAATGCGGCAATCTCTTACACAAAATTCAGACACAATTTCAGCAGTAGAATCTGTAGACCCATCATCAACAACAATTATCTCCCACGATTCCAACGTTTGATTGCGAACGCTACTTATGCATCTATCAATCGTTGATTCCGCATTATAAGCAGGAACAATAATCGAAAATTGAACATCGTCAGTATCAATGCTCATCATATCTTATACGTCCTTTTATTAACATAAAGATATTTTGTATTAAAGATGAAATAGAATACGATATACATTACCGGCATAACTTGATACTCAATGGCATGTATTTCGACTACGCCATACAATAGCATGACTATTACTATATAAATTAGGAAATTATTATCCTCACCACAAATATCTTTATACTTTAAAATCAGATGCACAAAGTACACAATCGAGGAAAAAACTAGAACAGAATATATTAGCCCACATGAATATGGAATAGATATATATATAGAATCAATTGGCATTGTATAGGCATTACCGCTTATATCGGCAAACACAAGAGTATCCTCGTGCGGAAATAATCCGATATCGAAAGACTTTATGGTTTCATTCCATATATACGGTCGCGAACTAAGCAAAGAATTTAGATTCTCTCCCAATCCAAATATATTATATTGATATATTAACAGAATTAGGAAAGTAATTATCAAAGGTAAGAACACAAACCCATATACCAAAATTGGATTCAGTACTTTAAACTTGAGCTCAAATAATATAGGTACAACCAATAGAATTGAAACAATAATTCCTGCAACAGAACCAGTGAAAAGAGAAGATATCACACATACAAGGGAATAGATCTTGATAGATAATTCTCTTCTACTTTGAAAAAATATAAGCATAAAACATACCGCTAGAATACCGACTATATACGAAGCAGCAACATTAATATGATAAAATCCCCATGCCCCATTTAAGACATTCGTAAAGTATAGCAGCAACGTTAGCAAATATAATGATGTATATATAATTAATAATCGTTTCAAGATATAAGATATATCTAGGTTTTTAAAGACATAGCCAAATATTAAAGGAATAAACAGATAGAGCTTCTCAATATAAATACTGAAAAAACCTGTAAAAAGTACAAAAACAATCAAAGACATTTTTTCGTACAGACTGTATATGCATCTCTTTCTAATATACTCTATGAAGAGATGACACAAGCAAGTCATCAAGAAAAACGCAAGACATACAACTCTCAACCTATCAATGTCATGCTCAGTATTGTATGACCATGCTTGCAAATATGCTACAAGGGAAGCAAATATTATAGCTAAGCTGCACATGAAAGTCTCCTATCAAGCTAGAGTTGACGGTCTCATATCACAATTCACAAAAAGACTTCCATATATCATGAGAAAAGAACTTCAATGAATATCTACTCTCATTACAAAGCTCGAATCTCTTTCTTCTTGTATAACTTCTAGTTTTCTCTTTTATCATTTTTTCGCATTCTGTAACCCACTGTTCTAAATTATTTACTTTTACATATCTTACATCAGTTATCTCTAAACTTTTAGATAAATTATCAGAAATACAGCAACTTAGACCTGATGTTTCCGCTTCAATTACAGCAATTCCAAATCCCTCAAACTTTGAGGGGAACAAAAATGCGTCCATTGCATCATAATATTTAGCAGTATCTTCAACTGATCCCACCAATAGTACGCAATCATTTAGTTTTTCTTTATCAACATATGTCTCAACTTGTTGCCTTAATTCACCATCTCCCACAAGAATTAATTTTGAATTTAAATGCTTTTTATGAATCTCATTGAAAACTTTTAAAAGAAAAAGATGATTCTTTTGTTCTTCAAATCTTCCAATATGACCAAATACAAATTCATTATCAGTAATATCTAATTCTTTTCTTGTAGACAATCTTCTTGATTCTGAAAAACGAAATTTATTCATATCTATTGCGTCTGGTATAATTTTAACCGCATCTTCTTTTAAATCTGGGAATAGCCATTTTGCGGCTAATGTTGAACATGCCCAGAAATTTGTTCCTATTTTTTCAATTATTCTATAATTCAATAGGTGTAGTATCTTACGGAGAACGCCTTTAGGAGTCGCATTGTTATGCGAATGCGCAATTATTTTTTTTACATTATTTCTGCGAGATACAATAAACGGCAAGACATTTGCAGCTGACAACATATTTACATAGACGACATCATAATGCCCGTTTTTAATAATTTCATTTATTTCTATAATATACTTCAACGGGTTTCTTTTAAAAGATGACACATGATATATTTTTGATTTTAGAGAAAGGAATTTTTCTTCCAATGCCATATGTTTATATGGGGACACATAATCAAAATAAATCTTTTTGCTCAGCAATTCACTTGCCAATATTTCCGTATATCTCTCAACTCCACCGACTCTATCATGGAGACCAAAAACTAAACAACGCATCCGCTACCTTTTCTTGTTCTATTTTATTTAAAAGCTTCGCATGTATCCTTTTTTCAAATACTTCGCTTTTAAGAACCCGACTCCTTTTTCCCACCAATTTATTGGTTCCGGACTTGTGACATGAAGTTCTGCGTATTTACAACCATGTGTATTAAGCCAGACATCTAATAAACGTTCGCTCACTCGTCCCGGATATCTAGCTCCAAAAGCATCGTATTGCTCTATTGGAATACGTTCAGTGAGTTCTTTGATAATAGGAAACATCCACGAACAATATTCGTCAACTAGTTCGTTACTCATAACGAACATATTGAAAATATGCGCACTCCTTGAAACCATCAAGTCATCAAATGCGCGCACATATTCCGGACACTGTTCTTGAAGGATCTTTCGAGTCTCGTCGAACTGGCAACCGTCGAATGTATGACTGTAGTGTGAATAAATGGTCTCGATATAGTAGTTCCGCTTCTTTGGCACCAGAATATCCGATGTCTGTAATACAGATCGAATCTCATCCCCACTGGCGATTCGATCAAATCTATCTCGAGCTTTAAGTCTCTTTGTAAAACTTGGCGAAGCAAAATGCCTACGATAATGTACCAGCCCCTTATACGTTGCATCGCAGTTCTTCCAAAGCCAGTACAAGCCGGTCAACTCGCTATACGAGGCGTTCAGCTCTGAGATATTGTCTCCGGTATCATCGCCAGCAAACCCTAGATCCAGTTCAGGATGCAGCGCTTTGCCTACGTGCAGTGGCATATACACTGGATCCGTCGGCATTCGGTACGCTTTATGCGTAGCGACAGCTATGACGATGTCCTTCGGCTCTGTCTGAGTCATCGTTGCTTCCTGCCCCTCGTCATTCATTTCACTCCGTCCTCCCTTCGACTTGTGGCGTCTGCCGCAACGTCATCGGTACGGTCACGCCTGGTGCCGCCTGCACGTGACAGATGATTTCATACGATTCACCGGGGTTAAGCATGATGGTCTTCGTGCCCAAGGTCAGTCCTTCATGCACGGTGATGCCGTCGAATTCGCCGCCGTCGCTCATGGTCCAATCCACCAGTCGACCGCCTGCCGGCGCATAGACGAAAGTGGCTGTCTTGATCTGGCCCGCGCTTACGCCTTCCGGCAGATCACCGATCACGTATTGCGGCAGCGTGCCCACCTGTTCGGGCGTCACCGTATTGGTCAGTTTGATGCGCACCGTATACTGTTTGGCACCGTTTGCGGCGTCCTTCTGGTACTCAGTGCTGACTTCGCGTTTCAGATACCAGTCCATCTTGGACTGGGTGACATCGGAGAAATACACACCCGCTTGCGGCTCGGACGCATCGGTGATGAGTTTGCCGCTGATGACCGTTTCCTCCAGGAGCGTCTGCTCATCCCCATTGGCGCTCCATATCAGCAGATGTCCGTTCGTAATCGAATCCGTAAGTGCGGACATGAACGCCTTCGGATTGTTCGAGTTCTGCATGATGTGTTCGAACGCCGCCGACGCCGCCATATTGAAGTATTCATCCTGGTCGCTGACGCTTTGCTGGGCATACACGTCGCTCAACAGGAATTGCGCAGTATTGGTACCGTCCATCACATTGCCATCCGGCAGAGTGACGCCGCCGGTCACGGCCAGCATATTCTGCAGGAACACCGGATCGATGGCAATGACGCCGTTCACGGTAGTACCCGTATGTGCCGACCACATGGCTTGGGCGATCTGACCGGTACGTGGGAAATCAGGTGTGAAGTTCACGTCCTGCGGCACGCGACCCAGTTTGTCGGTGAACAGCGAGCGCTCCTCCGCCGTCAGTTCCACCACCGGCTGGTCGAACCAGCCCATTTCGCTGGCACCGGAGTCGAACTCTTGAATATCCACTGCACCATTGGTCACGGTCATGGTGCCCCATGAACCGGGCATGCCGCCGGATGGACGCAGTTCCGCATTCGTCTGCGCCAGAATCAGATAGGTACGGGTCTGCCCGTCCATCGCCAGCATCTTCGGCGCCACTTGGGCGAATACCGACACGTTATGAACCGAATCTGCCAATGCAGCAAGATAGGTTCTGGCGGTATCCATGGCATCGGCAACCATGCCGATATTCGGTTGCGGGGCCGCCTGCACCGTGTTGTTGGCATCACTGATCACAGCATCGGCCTTGCCCAGGGGTTCCGCCGACTCAGCCAATCCGGGAATACTGATGGTACCGTTGGCAACGCTGACGTTATCCAAGTTCAACACACCGGCGGCGTCCTTCAGCGCCGGCATGGCTTGGGAGGCGATGTTCTCCATGGCCGTCACCGCGGTGCGGACCGCGGAGATGTCGGTGCCGATATACGGCAGCTTGGCGGCGGCCGACCACAGGAACGAGCTGGTTTCCCGGTACGCCGCGTTCGTGTGTTCGGCGAATGCATCCATCTGCGAGGATACGGCGTCGATGTCCCCCTGCCGCAATGCGTCCTGCATGTCCTGAGCCGTGGAGACGGCCTGCTGCACCTCGTCCTTGGCCTTCATGGCGGATACACCGAACCATGCAGCCAAAGCAGCCAACAGCACCACTACGATCCCCACGCCGATCAAGGCTCGACGGATGCGGCGGCGACGCTTGATCCTACGGATATGCTGCGGGCTCATCCTACGACGGCGACGAGGGGTGGGTTGATCCGATGCAGCCGATTGGTCGGTATCCGTGGTGGAAGCCGAGGCCGGTTCATCCGTCAGGAATGAGAACTCGAACGCAGCAGCGGATTCGTCCACATGCCGACCATTCCCCGGGTCCTGCGACTCGGGGTTTTGCCCTAGCGAATCAGCCGTCATGTCACCACTACTCCTACCTCGGGGGTATCAATATGCGCCCTTAGGGTGCAACACCACCCCTATGGTACGGAAGATGTACACGATGTCACCCAACACCGACCAATTCTGCACATAGGTCACATCAAGCTGCTGGCTTTCCTCCTCGCTCAAATCGTTACGTCCGGACACCTGCCAAGGCCCGGTGATGCCGGGCTTGACCAGCAGACGCGTGGCATACAGCGGATCATACTCGTCCACCTCATACTGGCGTTGCGGCCGAGGTCCGACCACGCTCATATTGCCGATTAACGAATTGAAGAACTGCGGCAGCTCATCCAACGACGTCTTACGGATGAACCTACCCACCTTGGTCACGCGCGGATCATCCTTGACCTTGAACCGCGCACCCAGCGTCTGCCCGCTGGCGGCCGCGACATCGGCATCATGCTTGTCCGCGTCCAGCCCCATCGAGCGGAACTTGAAGATCCTGAACGGCCGGCCTCGCAAGCCGATACGCTCCTGCCGGTACAACACCGGGCCACCGTCGTCGCACTTGATCGCAATCGCCACAGCCAGCATGATCGGCGAGCTGACCACAATGGCGATCAGGGAGACCGCAATGTCGAACACGCGCTTGGCGAAGCGCGCCACCAGGCCATACTGGGTCAGGCTGATCGTCAGGATGTTCACGCCGTGGATCGTGCGCATCGCCAGCTGGTGCCCGCCGATGTCTGCCGCGGACGTCATCAGCGCGATCTCCAGGCCCAGCGCCTCCACGCGCAGCGAGAACGTGTTGAAGTTATCCGAATCGCGGTGCAGCACGTCCACCACCATCACGGTCTGCGCCTTCAGTCGCACCGAACGCTCGGCCAACTGGTCGTCGTACGCCAGCACCGATAGGTCGCTGCACCCCGGAATCTCGGCCAGACGCGCCAGTTCCGCATCACTTAGGAACGCGGGTTCGATTTCGCCGGAACGCTCATCCTCTCGGATCGGGCAGATCGCCACCGGTCGGTAATTCAACTGTTGACGATCCTGCAGGAACGACAACGTATCGATCAGCCCCTGCGGAGAACCCACCACCACCGTGGCATACGTATACGCCCCCTTGCTGAAATCACGCGTCATCAGCGCACGGGCGATCACGCGTTCCACAACCGTGCACGCCGCACCCGCCAGCACCATGACCGTCAACGTCGGCAGATCCAGTGTCACAGCGTCAAACACATAGCTCATGGCGCACAGCACCACCCACTGCGCCGCCGTGGCCTTGATCACCATCGGCACCATCTGGTACCCGTCGCCCATCACATGACGGTGATAGATGCCCACCACACGCAGGCACCCCACCCACAACAGACCGGCAATGATCAGGAACCAGGTAGGGCCGAACACAGACGCCCACAACGCCACATTCATGGCCTTGCCCGTAATCAGCAGCACCGTGGCCGCCCCCACCATGAACATGGCCACGTCCAGCAGCGCCAAGCCCAGATTCAGGAAGAGGCGCCAATACTGCACACGGGCATACTGATGCTCACGTAGATTGTTCAGAATCGCGTCAGTGGCATCACCGACTGACGTCGGACCCTCTGTGGAGCCAGTGGCGGTAGCTCCTGCCGCACGAGCGGACGACGCTCCCACACCGCCGCACGCAGATGTGTCCACAGCCATGGTTTCCCCTCTGCCTCCTTCAAACCAGCACCGCTTCCAGTCCGTGTATCACTATACCCCCTTGCACACCTAAAGGGATATGACAACGGGGGTATGGCTTCGCATACTGCGGAACCGCCCACCACCCAACCGATTGAGTTCAGCAAAACCCCAGGCCCGTTGCGACACACGAGGCAATAGACATAGCCGTATTTCGTTCTCAGTCAACGGTATGACGCTGCAAAGAACCTTTGCCCGGAACCGCGATCGGACCACCAACTGACAATCAATCGATGGTTACTGTCGAGTACCGTGCGCGAATCTACAGTCCGGCGCGCATAACTCAACAGCTCCGCCCCACGGCGAATCCCGCTACTCGGCGGGCACCTCCTGCCCGGGGCAGGAGCGAAGCACGGACAGCATGGCCCGCTTCTCCTTGGTGGTCACGCTCAGGTCGTATTTGTCTTTGACCCCGATCTGCCGGGCCACGTACTCACAGCGGAAATCAGCATTGGTCGGCAGCCAGTAGGCGGCGGACGCCGACCCCTTCTCGCTGTTCGCCTCACCATCGGCGGCCAGCAGATTGTACATGTCGTTGCCGAACTTGTACCGCTTGGCGGTGTCCCAATCGCGAGCGCCCGACTGCCAGGCGTTCTCCAACGCCACCACATGCTCGATCTGCACGGCGCTGCTGGTCTGCGGACCGCGCACGAAATCGATCGTCTTGCCGGTATACAGGTCATGCAGCACGCCGGACTGCACCTGGCAGCCGCCGGGAGTCGTAAAGGTCACGTCCTCCAGGTCGCGGGCCAATACCTCGTCGCGCACGTCGCAGCCATCGCCGTCGTCATCGGTCTCACGGTAGCCGAACAGGTCACGGTCATATCCGTCCCCGCTCTGGTCGTCATCCACGCGAAGCGTCTCCAGCACGTCCGCCGCGGGGCCGGACGCCGCATACTCGCCGGTCAGCTCCCCCACCTCGGGGCTGATCTTCGGCAGCACCACGCCGACCATGACACCCACCACCACGGCAATGACCAGCAGGATCAACACACGCTCGAACGGATTGGACACGTTGAACCGCTTGTTGACATACCGCGCGGTGTTACGCGTGAATGCGGCCTGGTCGCGGGGAGAAGGGCGACGATGATTGCGAGACATACTGCCCCACTATACCCAAACGGCGGGCCGCGAGTAGACTACTCGCAAGTAGACTACTCGCAAGTAGACAAATCGACGCGAAGAAGCATTCGGAACAAGACCAGAAGACAGCGTTGTTTCAAAAACCAAACATCTTGTTATGTTTGATTTTTGAAACACAAGATGTTAGGATAATCAAACAAAGCAATATGTTCGACTTTTGAAACAAACGACAATTATCATGGCAGAACCAACAATGCAGCAGAGAATCCTCTCCTCCACGAAGGACTTTGCAGTCACTGTAAAAGACGCTCGGCTGTCACTCAGGATCAGTCAGCAGGAGCTTTCAGCACGAACGGGAATCCCTAGGCCTTGGATCAGTCAGCTGGAACAAGGGCGAATAGAGAATCCCGGATTGGCGAAATGTCTGACGATCTGCTCCGCCCTCGGCATATCATTGCACGCTGAGTACTCAGCAGCCACGTCGGACAACGCATCGTTACAGCAATACATGGCATTGCTCCGTCAATTAGGATATGTCGTCCAGACCGATGCAGTACCAACCGATACCGGCAATCATACGCCGACGCCGCAATCCAATTCACCGTTTGAAGAGACCCTCCTTGCGCTCAAGCAACGGCAGCAAGCTGTCCAGCGCAACGCCAAACGGCTTGACTACGGCACAACTCATACGGACGAAAGCGATGCAACATCATGAACGCCACAAGCAAAGAACTACTGGTATTCCTGCAGGGGAATCCCTTGGGGATCCTGTCTGAAGATACCCAAGGAAGGCACGTATTCACGTATCTTCCCGAGTCCGACGTCTCGCTGAACCTTTCCATTGCACTGCCCCACCGAACCAGCCCGTGGACAGGTGCAGCGGTCGAAGCATACATTGACGGCGTTCTCCCCGACGATCCCAATGTCAGACAACGCATCGGCCGTCAATACGGAGTCAACGCAAGAAATCCTTTTGCCCTTCTTTCGGTCATAGGGCTGGATTGCGCTGGCGGCGTGCAATTCGTGCCGCCGGCGCAAATCGACACCTTACGCCGTACGAGTGAACTAGTCCCCATCAGCGAAGAGCAAATCGGATTGCGGTTGCAGGCCATGGGACAAGGCGGACGGGCATCTTGGCAAGCGAATGACGAACATTGGTCGCTCAACGGCGCTCAAGACAAAATCGCACTGAGAAGACAAAATGGCCAGTGGTACGAAGCCCACGGGGCGGAAGCCACAACCCACATCATTAAACCCGGCATCAGCAACCTGCTCGAGCAATCATTCAACGAGTACGTATGTATGAGGACCATATCCAACTTGGGAGTCCCCACAGCGGAATCGACGTATCACATGTTCGGTGACGTTCCAGCGATTATCAGTACCCGTTGGGATCGCGAGATCATTGACGACAACAGCATCCCGAAGGTATCACGCATACATCAAGAGGATTTCTGCCAGGCGCTGGGATTCATGACCGCGCAGAAATATCAGAGCGATGGAGGACCTGATGCGCTTGCAATAGTTCAATTCCTTTACACCGAGCACTTTTCCGCAACCGACATCCGTTTGTTCTACACCGCCCTGATCCTGAATTTCCTGATGGCAGGCACGGACGCTCACGCGAAAAACTACGCCATACTGGAGCCGGCCGGCAAATTGCCCATGCTGGCGCCGCTGTACGATATCGCATCCTTATTCCCTTACGACACGCAACGCAAACAGCGTAAACTCGCCATGAGCATCGGGCGCGAATACAACTACGAGCGTATAGAGCTCAGGCACTGGGATCGTTTCGCAGCCGCAATCACCCAGGCATGCAAATCCGACGATAGCGAATTCATCCATTTCGCGCTGCAGCATTACGCCGCGAAACTGCCCCAAGCATTCCGGGCAACAGCCGAGGAGGAAATGCAGCTGGTCGATGGCATGGATCGCTCCGGGCAATCTTCACAGCACCGCCGTCAACTTATTGAACGCATACAGCACGGCATCGATCGGCAATGCGAACGGGTGATGCACTGGTTTGAGTCATAGCATACGACAACCGAACAGAAGCTATAGGTTACCAGCATAAGTCGAGACAACAGCCTCTAATCAAAAAACCGACGGCACCCGTTATCTCGACAGAAGAGCATCCATCGGTCGTATACCGCTCATGACTACAAAGACGCCTGTCACGCGTAGGAGAAGGTGAGGGGGTCGTGGCCGGCGCGGGTGGGGCCGTCGAGCGCATCGATGGCGGCATGCTCCTCCTCGGTGAGCGCGAAGCCGAACAGGTCCAGGTTCTCACGCTGACGCTCGGCGTGCACCGACTTGGGGATGATGATCGTACCGTTCTCGATGTGCCAGCGCAGAATGACCTGCGCGGGGCTGACGCCGTGTGCGGCGGCGATGCGTTCGATTGCGCCGTTGCCGGCATTCAGGTCGGCGCCGCGAGCCATCGGCGAATACGCCTCCACGGCGATGCCATGCTCCCGGCAGAACGCGGTGACCTCACGCTGCTGCCAGGTGGGGTGCAGCTCGATCTGGTTCACGGTCGGCCACTCGCCGGTCTCCTCATGCAGACGCTCCAAATGCTCGGGCAGGAAGTTGCACACGCCCAGCGTGCGCACGCGCCCCTCCTCGCGCAGACGCACGAACGCCTTCCAGGTCTCGCCGGAACGCCAGTCGAACGGCGTGGGCCAGTGGATCATGTACATGTCCACATACTCGAGCTGCAGCAGGCCGATCTGACGGTCGAACGCCTTCAGCGCGCTGTCATACCCCTGCTCGGAGTCGCGCAGCTTGGTGGTGACCCACAGATCGCGGCGACGCTCCCCCGTGGCGTAGCCGGCGTTCACCAGCGCACGGCCCACGCCGCCCTCATTGTTGTAGCCGGCCGCACCGTCGATATGCCGGTATCCGGCGGCGAGCGCCGATTCGACCACCGGGGTCACGCCCTCGTCGTCAATGCGCAGCACACCCAGACCCACCTGCGGAATCTCGGTGCCGTCGTGCAGGCGAATCATCGGAACAGGGGACGTGTGCTGCTCGCTCATGGGGACTCCTTGTCGGTTCAACATGTCAAACGCTTATACACAGCAATATAGCTCGGGCCCTAACAGAGAGGTGGTTCGCACTACCTCAAGGATAAATTCCGGACCCCTTGATTTTCCTGTCATCCTCAGAGGCAACCTTGAGGTAGTGCGAACCACTCCCTCAAGAATCAGTGATGCAAAAAACAAATCCACCGACCGCTATAGAACCTTTCTCAGCGCTAACGGGTGGTTTGACGGGCAATCACACGCGAAGTCCGGGTGATCAACTCAGGTTCAAGGTGTTCGCCTTGAATACGAGCGAGAATCCTGTTCACCGCCACGCGGCTAGTCCATTCCAAACAGGAATCCATTGTTGTCAATGGAATCTGCAGATAGGCAGCTTCCTCAATATTGTCAAACCCGATGACCTGCACCTGATCAGGGATAGCTATGCCTGCCGCCGTCAACGCGGAGATAACGCCGATGGCAAGCTGATCATTAAGTGCGATAACACCGTCAAACGGCACGCCGACTTCGATTATCCGTCGCATTGCCCGCGCTCCGGCACCGATAGTCCAATCCTGTCCGGTAATACCAACCAGATTGAGATCCAGCTTGCAGCCAGCTTCCCGGCAGGCATCGATGATTCCTCGCAGGCGCAGCTCGGCGTTCCCCTCCTCAGCATGGGATAAGGATTCAATATCGCAGTCCCGCCTTGCTCCGACCACTGCCAAACGTCGAACACCACGGGCGAACAGGTACCGTGCGGCATCAGCTGCGGACCGTATGTCATCGGTCGTCACATGGTCGGTTTTGCCCCACGTGGTACGAGCACCAACCACGACCAGGGGGAAGTCCACATCAAGATCCTCTGGGACAATGTCTTCGACCTCACTCATCGACAGAATCATTCCATCGGATACGGTGGAGTTGAAATGTTGCAATATCGAACGGGCCCCGCACATGGAGCCTTCGGCATATGTAGTCACATACACCGAATAATCGCGTTTCCGGGCCTCGTCAATCACCCGGTTAGCCAACTCAGCCAGATACGGCGGTGTCAGCGAAGGCACGGCCAGTGTGATAAACCCCGTATGGTCACGATTCAAGTTACGCGCCGCTACGTTTACCCGGTATCCCATCCGCTGGATAACTTCCTGCACATGGACGCGTGTGGCTTCGGACATGCGACCGCCGTTGTTGATGACGTTCGATGCTGTCTTCAACGACACCCCCGCCTCACGGGCTACGTCACGCAACGTAACCCGCCGTTTACCGAGATTCGACTCGTCCACACTCCCTCCCTGTTCTCCAACCAGCGGAATGGCACCAAAATATACTTATCATCTTATCGTTCCAGCTGTGCATATGTGAAACCGGCGGGGTCTTCGGTATTGCGCCATCGACCACCGCCGGCGGTTTACGGTCATAAGCTCAGACACAAGCCATGGCGACAATGGCCCCATTGCGGTCTAATTCGATCGTGCCGTCATCCGAGCGACGGCACCTATGCTCAAGCAGGATGGTCGCCCATGCCGGATCTGGCTTTACCGTTACAGGCTGCGATTGACGATTAAACAGGAAGTCGAAACTGCCGCATTCCGTGTCACGCGCAACTCGAATGAACCTAGGGTCACCGACCTGCGCGCTTACCTCGGCAAAGGCTTCGCTTCCAATTACGGATGCCAGATCGTCTAAGTTCAAGTCGCAACCCACATAGTAGGTTTCGCCTTCCCCGTACGGATGGCGCACGATTGCCGGGACACCCTGCAACTCCCACTCACGGGCTTCGACGCCATCATAGTATGCGACCACCGTGGCATCATCGGCGACCGAGGTGACAACGTTCTGCCATAGACGGCTGACTGTACCGTTTGACAGGCGTACCAAATCGAATTCACCATCCACAGGGCCGAGAATATTGATCTCCTCCCCGCGTACGCCCAGCATCTCGCGAAGCAGACCACCACCACATCCGGGATAACCTCCCAGACCTACATGGAATGAATCATCGACCAGCCCGGAGGCATAGTCCACCACCATTCGTCCCCCCGACTGCACGAACGCAGCAAGTCGGCGCACATCCGCATCAGCAAGGGTGAGCATGGTGGGAAGAATCACCGTACGATATCCTTCCCAGTCCTGCGCTATCGGCACAACATCAGCCCGGACGCCGATGTCCAGCAATGCGCGGTACCAATCCCGGATGCCATGCCAGTGGCTGAGTCTCGTCGTAGGCAAGGTCTGACTGCGCGTAGCCCATTCGGCATCAGCCGAAAACAGAATCGCCACGTCTGACGGCCTGACTGCGGACCCTTGTAGTCCGGCATCGCCTAGCATGCTCAATGTCTTCCCTAGTTCACACACTTCGTTGAAAACCGATGTGTTCTCACCGGCGTGCGGCACCATTGCCGAGTGGAATGCCTCGGCTCCGGAGCGGGACTGCCTCCATTGGAAGAAGTTGATCGAATCGGCTCCGAACGCCACATGGGACAAGGCATCGCGCATCAGTTCGCCAGACCGCTTGCGAGAATTGATTGGTTTCCACTGCACGGCGGAGGTCGAATGCTCCATCAGGCACCACGGATTACCGTCAGCGAATCCGCTCACCAGCGAGTCCGAGCAGGCCAACTCATCAAGGTGGGCTTCGCCTGCGGTGAAGTAATGGTCGTTCGATACAAAATCCACTTCCCTGGACCATGCCGCATAGTCCACTGCGCATTGGTCTGTGGATACCATGAAATTTGTTGTAATCGGCTTGTCCGGGCAAATTGAGGCGATCACGTCACGCTCGGCCATGTAGAACGTCCGGAGCGCATCAGAACAGAACCGGGTGAAGTCCAGCTGCTTGGACGGGTTCACCATCGCATCATTCCCCATGTGGCGCGGCACATCGATCTCATCAAACGATCGCACCTCCTGAGACCAGAATGCCGCGCCCCACGCTTCATTGACATGCTGCACGTCTCCATATCGTTCCCGGCACCATTCGCGAAATGCCCGCTGTGCGTCCGGGGAATAATCGACTGCATTGTTCCAGCCATACTCATTGCCGACATGCCAAGCTGTCACATAGGGGTTGTCCCCATACCGTTCCGCCAAACGACGGCATACCTCCAAAGCATACTGCCGATACACGGGACTGGTGGGCCGCCATGATTGCCTTGAGCCCGCATGTACCACGGTCCCGTCTGCTTCAACGGGCAGGACCTCGGGATGCTTGGCATACAGCCACATCGGGGCACTGGCCGTAGCGGATGCCAAATCGACGGCGATGCCGGCTTTCCCGAGCTTGTCGATAATGCGATCAAGCCAGTCGAAATCCCACACATCTTCGCTCGACTGAATGCGATCCCAACTAAAGATGGCCAATGAGACCATGTTGACCCGAGCCTGCCGCATCAGACGAATATCATCGTCCCACACCGATTCCGGCCACTGGTCCGGATTATAGTCACCGCCGTATCCGAGGCCGCGACCCGAATCATTCAACAAATTCGGCCACCGAAACGGTCGGTAAGCGTTGCTGCCCGCTTGTGCGTCATACATGTTGAATAAACTCCCTTTCCGAATCATGACACATGACGGTCTGATACACCGCATGTACACTCACTCCCCGCACCGATGCGACAACATGATTACCGACCTGTTCGATTCGCGCGGCCATCGGTGAGTCGACGTTTACCGTAGCCTCGGGTTTCAGCGGGGTAATGACCAAGGTCAATCCTTCCGTTTTAATGCGATTTCGCCATTCGCGCAGACCAATCTCCCAGGGTTCGCCATTACAGAAATTATCGTGAATCAGTTCATCGCCACAGAAAAGCCATCCGATGTCACCTACGTATTCGATGCGTAGCAGGACCTCGCTGACATCATCACGATCCAATAGGTCGCCGATTCCCGGCAAATCGATGCGGAACCGATCATCGTGAATACGTTCGACCACGGGCTTGACGGCGTCCTCCCGCCACGCCAGCCTCATAACGCCGTTGTCGGACACAGTTGGCGACGAACCAGTCCCGCGCAGATATCCTTGCGGAATGGTCGAGATTGTGCACGAGGAACGTTCGGCGCGCACCTTGCATCCTTCTTCCGACGGGTACAGTGTCGCGCCATCGCTGCAGAACGCGAGCGCCTGTCCATCGACCACCAGCATGCGATCGGCGGATTGCCGACTCAGCACAATGATCTCGGCTTCCGCCCCATCGCGACGGACAGTGAAACGTTCCACGTCATCGTCCCCGATGATGCGCTCCGTGCACGTCTTTTCCGCGACCTGGGAATCATCGTCGAAGACCATGCGGTACACGTCCATACCCGGCGGTTTGAGGAATACAAAGCTGCGGCATGACGCCCCAGGAAAGCGAACCACCGTAACTGGCTGCACGGTGGCCCATCGCAACGTAACACCATCCAGATCCATGTTGAACGGCAGAATGCAGTTCTCCTGATCTTCCAGCCCCACCCCTTCAAAGGTGACACTCTGCCCCTGCTTCAGCGATATCGTCACGGATTGCCCGTGCTTGGGCACCATCGAAGTATGATCCTGGAAGTTGTTCACGAACAGGTAGCCTCGATGGCCGTCTGATCGTACGCCACAACGCAAGGTATGCATGTCTGCAGGGTCAAGACCGTCCTGCCCGTCCGGCAGAATCACAGGCAAAGGGATCACACGGTCGCCGAACGCCTGCATGAACGCATGGATCGTCCGCAGCCGCCGATAGGATTCTCGGACCTGACCGAATTCGCCAAGCGCCGCTTGAAAGTCATAGGACCGTTTCGGCGTCTGGCTTTCGTTCAGATAGCCACCTCGGGAATCAAGTGGATTCGTGCCCCCACGGAACATGTAGTATCCCAGGAAATTACAACCGGAACCAATCTTGATGTTGGCCATCGCATCTACTGATTTCAGCGGCAGCACAAACCGATACCGATAGGCATTGAACATGCCGCCACCCATTTCGCAACACGCATAGGGACGGGAATCCGGATCATAGTCGGGATTGAAATCCGCGTATCGTGTCACGTGCGCGCCATGCAGACAGCGATACAGATACTCATCGGTCAACGGGTGGTCACCGGAACGTTCGTAGAACAGCCACGGCCTGTAGGCGTATCCGCCCCATAACGGCAGCATGTCCTCGGGTACCGGCGCCCCCCATCCCGTACAGGTGAAGAATGGAACATCAATGCCCTGCTCGATGGCGATATCCCGCAACGCATGGAGGTAGGACACTCCTTCGTCACCCCCGGGCACCCACTCCCGCGAAACACCGGTGGTCATTTCCCAAGGAGCTGATGAGCTCATGTACTCGTTGTCGAGTTGTGCGGCGATGATCGGACCGCCATCACGATAGTACAGGCCTTCCAGCTGTGCCGCGATCCGCCGATACAGCTCACGCACCTTGCTCAAAAACCCCGGGTCGGTGGACCGGACCTGATACGGTTTGCCATACAGCCAATCAGGCAATCCGCCATTGCGGACCTCGCCATGGCAGAAGGGACCAATCCGGATGATGACGTATAGGCCGTGAGCCGCGCACCTCTCCACAAACCGACGCAGGTCCCTTCTGCCGGTGAAATCCCAGCTGCCTTCGACGTCTTCATGATGGTTCCAAAGCACGTACGTAGACACCACGTTCACCCCGCCGGCGGCCATCATGGCAAGCGTGTCGTCCCACGAATCCGGATCCAGACGGCTATAGTGGCACTCCCCGGCGATCGGATACCATGAGCATCCGTCGAATGTCAGACACGTCTCGTTGATTCCCAAACGATGACCGTCCGGGTCACAATCGTATCCATCTCGAACGATGCCACACTCCGGGCGCGTATACGACACAGCGTTCCGTGCATCGACGACATACCGCATAGTTCCTCCTTTAAGCGGTGTTATAGGACGAAAGCAGTCCTTCACCGAGGCGTCCGATCACCAACACCCGGCTCGTCATCCCTTGACACTGCCGGCAACCAACCCGGCGACAATCCACTTCTGGCAGAAGACGAAGAAGATGAAAACCGGAATAAGCGCGATGGTGGTGATTGTCATGAACAACGGCCAATTTGTCGTAAACTGTCCCATTGCATTGAACACCTGCAGGATGATGGTCTGTTTGTCTATCGATGAAATATAGATGTTCGGCGTCATGAAGTCGTTCCACGTACCCATTGTCTGGAAAACAATCACGGTGATGAGAATCGGCTTGATCAGCGGCAGCACAATGGTCCAGAAGATCCTGAACGGTCCGGCCCCGTCGATGCGAGCCGCCTCGAAGATCTCCTGCGGAAGGCCCCGCATGTACTGGACGATCAGAAAGTAACAGAACGTAGCGCCGCCCGTATACAGCACAATCAGACCCAGCAGGGTATCGACCAGACCGAGCTGCGATTCCAGACGATACTGTGGAATCAACAACGTCTGACCGGGAATGAGAAAGGCAAGCATCAGCAACGCACCCACAATTGCCGTAAACCGACTTTTCTTGAGGATCATGCCATAAGCCGCCAATGCACCGACCAGAACCTGCAGTCCGACACCGAACACGGTAACGATGATTGTATTCTTGAAGGCGTTCGCGATCGGCAGTGTGGACAATGCGTAGCTGTAGTTCTCCAGCGACCACCGTTCCGGCAGGCCAAAGGGATCGGCAGACATCTCCGCATTGTTCTTAAAGGTATTGATGACAATGACATAGAGCGGAATCGCGCAGATCAACGCGATGACGATCATTACAACGGACCGAACAATCGAAGCGACCCGTTCCCTCTGTTGCAAGCTCATGACAACCTCTTTTCAATCAAGTTGGTGACAATCTGCTGGAGAAGCACCAGTACTACACAGCACAGGAAAAACAACACGCTAAGTGCGGAACCAACTCCGAAACGTCCGGACTGGATACCGGTGACGATGATCGATTGGGTAACCGTGTAGGTGGAATATCCCGGCCCACCGCTGGTCAAGGCGAACGGCAGATCGTACACTTTCAAGCCACCAGTCAGCAGCATGAAGATAGAGACGCCCATTGCGGGCACCATCTGCGGCAATGTGATATTGACAAACTGCTGCCGCCTGCCGGCACCGTCCACCGATGCCTGCTCGTACAGGTCGGCGGGGATGGCTTGCAAATAGGCCAGATACAGCGTGGCATGCCAACCAACCTGTGCCCAAATCGCCACGAAGATAACACAGAACTTCGCCAGCCCCTCGTTGGATAGCCAAGGGATTGGATCGATTCCAACCCTGCCCAACAGATTGTTCACCACACCTGAGCCAAGCGGGGAGAAAATGTACTGCCAGACCAGGCCAAGCACCGCCATCGAAGGTACCGAGAAGAAGAAAAACAGCGAACGCACGAAATTACGTCCAAAGAATTTACGATTGAGCACCACGGCCAGAGGCAGCGCGATAACCGTGATCAGTATGGTCGTCACCACGGTGTACAGCAGCGTGAATCCAAGACCGGTCAGCAGGGTAGGGTCCTTGAAACACTGCACATAATTCGACCAGCCGATGAATTTCGCACGGCTGAAATCATAGCCATCATAATCAGTGAAGCTGAACACAATGCTCTGCATGAACGGAACCATGATGACGAAGATGAAAATCAGCATGATGGGTGTGAGAAACCGGGCCGCGGCAAAGTTCTCCATGAAATTACGCAGACGCCGTTGCTTGTTGTGTGCCTGTTCGACGGCCTCGGCTGCCGATCGCACGGTTGTTAGGGACATATCGGATCACTCTTTCTGAAAGGCGATAAGACCGGCGCGAATCTGACGGAAGTGGTGGATCCGCGCCGGCCCATTCACTGGAGGTGACGATCAGGACAGCGTTTCGAACTTAGTGTCGAGGTTGGCCGCGGCCTCGGTCGGAGTAATCGAACCAGTGGCGACCTGCTGCAACTGGGTATAGATCTCGTTGCGCAGGGCGGTGGCGCCCTTGGTCCAATGCGCGGAGTTCAGATATACATTGCCTGTGGCGATGTACAGGTCGTAGTCGGACTGATACGCCTCATCGACCGACGCGGTATATCCCTCGACGTTCGGAATCAGGCCGGTTCCCTCTTGATAAGCCTTCAGCCCCTCCTCGGAGGTCAGGAACGTCAGGAACTTCTCGGCGGCTTCAAGCTCCTTACCGGAAATCTTCGCATTAATTCCAAAAGCCGGATCGGGGTATCCCGGAGCGTACGGGGTATCACCTTCATTAAGCATGGGAATCATTCCAAACCCGTAGTTCAGCTTGGCGTTCTCATAATCAGCGATGTACCAAGGCCCACTGGGCATGACTGCAAGACGGCCAGAGGTGAATTCCGACAATGTCTGATCGGGACTGATGCCTGCGACATCGGAACTCATCAGCCCCTCATCGATAATCTTGTACCACTCCTCGAAATACGTCCCGTACACCTCTTCAAACGTGGCGCTACCGTCGTCAATCTTCGCATCCAGCGATTCACCGGCTTGGGCAGAATCATAACCCAACCAGCTCTCCACGGGAACGCCGAGACGATCTTTTGCTTCCAGATACGGCGTAATGCCGGCATCCTGCAGCTTCTGGCACATATCCAGGAACTCGTCCCACGTCGCGGGAATCTCATCGTACCCAACCTGCGCCAGCAGGTCCTTGTTATAAGCCATCACTGTGGCATAGGCGCTGATCGCCATACCGTACACCTTACCATCCACGGAGTAGGCGTTCTTGTTGGATTCACCGATCTTTTCCATGAACGGCTCATCAGTCAGGTCCTTGACCATGCCGCTCTTGACCAAATCGGACAGCGCTTCCGGCGGAACCATGTATACATCGGCAAGTTGTCCACCAGACACACGAGTCTGCAGAGTCTGCTGATAGCCACTCTGCGCACCGGTAGTTGTGCTGAAATCAATGACAATATCAGGATTCTGCTTTTCGAATTCGTCAATCACCTTCTGATAAGTGGTCTGAGTATTGTTCGCAAAGAACGATAGCTTGGTTTTCCCTGCGTCCGAATCGCCGCCGCACGCCGAGAGCGGAACCAGCATCGACGCCGCAGCCACAACAGCCAACGCCTTCGTCCATCTGTTCATAACGTTCTCCTTACTGCTTCTTCTTTGAACAGTTCGATACACCATGTCATCAAGCAGCAATGCTTCTTCAGAGCCACCCAGTGGTATATCGGTGTATCTACCAACGATAGTACACCGGTATACCATCGCTGTCAAAGTATAGGGACACGCCTGAATTCCCAAGCATTTACAAAGAAGCTCGCATTATCACGAACTCGAAATTTAACTGGCCGAAAAATCAACCCTTCCGATTTTCAAGCATGAAGTAATGTGAACCTCCCTCAGCCGATACCAACCACGGTGAACCACCCCTCAGACATGGACGATGCTGTCGGCCACGCGCATCGTGGAATCGCGGTGGGAGACCAGTACGATGGCCACGCCTTGGTCCCCAGCGCCATCGCCCCTGCGGGGCTCGCTCGCCAGCTCGTTGATGGATTGCAGGATCACGGCCTCGTTGAACGCGTCGAGTCGGCTGGTGGGTTCGTCCAGCAGCACCAGGTCGGCATGGCGCAGGAACACGCGGGCCAGGCCTATGCGTTGGCGTTCGCCCTCGGACAGGCGTCCGCCCAACTCACCCACCTGTGTATCGAGGCCGTCCGGCAACGAATCAACCAGCTGCAGAGCCGACGCCTTGGCGAGCGCCCCGCGCAGCATCTCATCATCGGCTTCCAGGTTGGACAAACGTAGATTCTCGCGGATCGTGCCGTCGAACAGGTAGGTCTCCTGTGCGAGCATGGTCTGCACGCGGCGGCGATGATGCGCATCCACCGTTCGCAGGTCCTCGCCGGACATTGTCACGAGGCCGGCTTGCGGATCCCAGTACCGCATCAGCAGTTTGAGCATGGTGGACTTGCCGCGCCCGGATGGCCCCTGCACGCCGAGGATGCCGTGCGCGGGAATCTCCAACGACAGATCCGTGAACACGCCAGCCGCATGGTCTGCCGCCGCATGCCGCGTCGTTCCGTTTGCGTCCTGGTCAAGGCCGGCATTGGGATTGGAGCCATGTCCCGCCATCTGATCGGGATACGCGAAACTCACATGATCCAAGGCCATGCCGCTGTACGCCGGCGTCAACGTGCCGGTTTCCTCCACGGCCGGAACCTCGTCCATAAGCGCGAACAGCCGCCGTGCGGAGGCGAAGGTCTGGGTCAGGCTCGCCGGCAATGCGCTCAATGCCAGCGTCGGGCCGAAGGAGCTGGCGATCAGCACCACGGCGGCGAACAACTCGCCAACCCCGCCTACGGCGGCCAGCCCATACCAGGCCAGCACCAGGGCCAACGCCCCGGCGAGCGCGGTGGCCAGCACCACCATCACCCCGCCGATGCCGCCGAATCGACCGTTGTTCAGGCTCAGCTTGACCCGTTGATGCCACAGTTCACGCGACTGCTCCAGAATCGAGCCCAGACGCCGTTCGCCCGCGCCGAAGCGGATGATCTCATCCAGGCCGCGCATGTCGTCCAGCATCGTGTCATCCAGCGAGGCGGCGTCGCGGCGAATATTCGGCCCCAGATACCGCACGCCGGTCGCGAACAGGCGCGGCAGCACCACGCCGACCAGCAGATGCATGACGATCAGCAGCGGCACGAACCACGGGTTGAGGAACGCGAGCGCCACGGCGAACGCCACCGTGGTCACGATGGCGATGACCACCGGTGAGATGGTGTGCGCGAAGAAGATCTCCAGCAGTTCCACGTCGGTGGTGATCAGGGCGATCAGGTCGCCCTTGCCGCGCCCGTCCAGTTTGGCCGGCGCCAGACGACGCATGGCGGCGAACGCCTTGGACCGGAATAGCGCGAGCAGCTTGAACGCCACGTTGTGGTTCATATACTGCTCGGCGTACCGCATCAGCCCGCGGATGACGGCGCATACCGCCATCGCCGCGAATCCAACGGTCATGGTCACCCCCCACACCGGTTCCTCCAGCACGGCGAACAGTGCGAGCACGCCGAACACAGGCAGGAAGGTGGCGGCCAGATGGCCGAGCGTGCCGAACGCGCAGGCGGCGATCATCGTGGGACGCAGCGGACCGACCTCGCGCAGCAGGCGGCGGATCAGCGCGCCGGTGCCGTCGGCTGCGTCGGCCTTGCCGGACGTAACGCCGGACGCAGACGGGGCAGGTTCGGCCTCACCGCATGGATGCTCCAAAGCCGAACCGGTAACGGATTCCGATGCGGGCGTCCCGATAACCCCAACCGGACCGATTTCGGCAGACGCGACCGACGCGCCGGCAATGGACCGGTGCCCGACATGCTCGATGACCTGCTGTGCGCGGAACAGGTCGGCGTACACGCCGCCGCGCGCCATCAGTGCCGTATGCGTGCCGGTTTCGGTCACCCGACCGTGGTCGAACACCACCACCTGGTCGGCGGTCACGGCGTTCGCCATGCGGTGCGTGATCATGATCACGGTGGCGGACTGCGCCAGTTCGCGGATCGTGTCCAGGATCACGGCCTCGCTCTCGGCGTCCACGCTGCTGGTGGCCTCATCGAAGACGTAGATCGGGGTGTTGCGCAGCAGCGCACGGGCGATGGCCAAGCGTTGGCGCTGTCCGCCGGACAGGTTCGCCGCATCGGGGGCGATCGGCATATCCAATCCCCCGGGCTGCTCGCGCACGAAGTCGGCGATATGCGTCAGTTCCAGCGCGGCCCACAGCTCGTCGTCGGCGGCTTCGGGGGCGGCCATCAGCAGGTTCTCGCGCAGTGTGCCGGCGAACAGGTGACTGCGCGATGAGACCAAGGACACCGCGGAGGTCATCGCATCCACGCCCAGATCGCGCAGTTCCACGAACGGCGGCTCGGCTGCGTCGGACTCCGCGGAAGCAATGGTCTCGCCATCAAGCGTCATATCGTTAAACGCCGCGCCTGCAGACAGCGTGATCGACCCCTCGTATCCGGCCAGCGTGCCGGCCAGCAATGCGGCGGTCGTCGACTTGCCGGAGCCGGATTCGCCGACGATGGCGGTCAGCATACCCGGACGAGCGGTGAACGAGACGTCCGTCAGTGCGGGGGCAGGGAGCGCAGTGGCCGTGGCTGATGTGTCAGAGTCCGTACCGGTGGGCTCGCCAGAGGAGACAGAGGCATGGGATGTATCAGAGTCCGCGTTGATGGAGCCGTCGGTGCCAACGGAGCCGTCGGCAGCATCGGCATCGGCGTAGCGGTAGGCCACAGCATTGAAGGTCACGGCCAGGTCGTGGCCGCCGCCGGGCAGGGCGGCATCACCGCGCTCCGGCTCGGGGGCGTCGAGCAGCGCGAAGATCCGCTTGGTGGAGGTCATGCCGTTCATCGCCACATGGAAGTACGACCCCAGCTGACGCAACGGCAGGAAGAAGCTGGCGGAAAGGAACACCACGATCATCGCCCCCGCCAGGTCCACGCCGCCGACGAGGAACTGCCAGACCGCCACGCCGATGCCGGCCGCGGTGCCGCCGTAGGCCACGGCATCCATGGCGGTCAGCGAGCGCAACTGGATCTGCAGCACCTGCATCGTCATCCGGCGGAACGCCTCGGCCTTCTCATCCATATCGGCGGCGGCGCGGTCGTCGGCATCGAACGCCTTCAGCGTCTCCAATCCCTGCATATTGTCCAGGAATGCGGCACCCATATCCGTGTATTTGCCCCAGTACCGCTTGAACGCGCGTGCGGCGCTCATCGCCACCACGCCCACCACCAGCACGATCAGCGGGGCGCATACCAGCAATACCACGGCCGCGGGGATGTTCACCGGCATCAGCACCGCGAACAACGTCACCGGCGCCAGCACCGCGTAAAACAGCTGCGGCAGGAACAGTTCGAAGAAACTCTGGATTTGGTCGATGCCCTCACCCGCGGACTGCACCACGTCGGACGTGCGTACACGGGAGGAATACGACGGCCCGAGCGCCAGCATCTTGCGGTACAGGCGCTCACGCAAAGCCAGTTTCACGCGTTCGGCGGCCTCGGTACCGAAGGATGCGGCGGAGCGCGACGTCAGGTATTTGACCGCGCAGACCGCCAACAGCGTCAGCAATGCCAGCAGCAGGTTGTTCGCCGGCATGACGACGTCCAGTCCCTGGGCCGTCCAGATGGCGCATTGGAGCACGCTGACCAGCAGGTTCGCCATCATGAACGCGAACAGCACGTCGGCCAGCAGCGACAGCCACAGGGCCACCACCTTGGCGGCCACCAGCTTGCCGATGCCCGGGGTCAGGGAGAACAGGCGTTTGTCGAACACTGCGCATACCTCTTTTCTGGAACTTCTTGCCACCCTAACGGAATCACCGGGTACGCGCCAGACCCATTTTCCCCATCGGACGCATGCTCCGGCGCTCCTGACGATGCATTCGGCATCCGCGTATCCGACATCCGCCGAACGCGGCGGACGCATCGCGTCATGGTCCGGACGTTCCCGGTCCCTTTGTCGGGAACGTCCAAAGAAACGCGGGAAAACTGTCGTTCCGTGCCAAACCATCCTGGTTACGGTCGCGTAACATGGGATATATAACGCAACATTTCACGCAACCATGCCTATCGCTCCGACGCGGCATCGCAGCCACGCCGCGTGTCCCGGCTGCAACAGCGGGATTATGCGACAGGCGGGCCCGCCGCGACCACACAACACACCATCATCAAGGACCATACATGCTCACCGAATACACCACCCCCGGATCCATCGAGGTCCGCAGCGACGAAACCCTGTACTCCCTGCTCACCCAGCGCATCGAACGCACCGGCGAGGACACGGTCATTGCCACGCGCAAAACCGGCCCCGGCCGCTGGGAGCAGATCACCACCGGCGAATTCCATCGCATGGTGCTGGCCGCCGCCAAGGGCTTCATCGCCTTCGGCATCCGGAAGGGGGACGCGGTCTCCATCTTCTCCCCCACCCGCTGGGAGTGGGGCGTGCTCGACTTCGCACTGGCCGCGATCGGCGCGGTGAACGTGCCGATCTATGACACGGACTCCGCCCCGCAAGCCGAACGCATCATCAACGATTCCACGGTCAAGCTGGCCATCGCGGACAACCGCGAACGCTACGACCGCCTGGACTCGATCCTCGACAACTGCCCGACACTGCAGCGCATCCTCATGCTCGACGGCAATGCGCTCGGCGCGCTCGAAGGTCTGGGCGTGAGCGTGTCCGATGAGGAGCTGGAGACGCGAATCGCGTCGGTGGGCGCGGACGACCTGGCCACCATCGTGTACACGTCCGGATCCACGGGCACGCCGAAGGGCGCGGAGCTGACGCATCGCAACTTCCTGAGCATCGTGCGCGCCGGGTTCGCGTGCCTGCCGGAAGTCATCTGGGACGATCATCCGCGGCTGCTACTGTTCCTGCCGCTGGCGCACTGCTTCGCACGGTTCATCGAATACTGCTCGATCGGGTCGGATGACGGCGTGGTCGGCTTCCTGCCGGACACCAAATCGCTGCTGCCGGATCTGCGCTCGTTCAAGCCGACCTATCTGCTGGGTGTGCCGCGCGTGTTCGAGAAGGTGTACAACGCGGCCTCGCGCAAGGCCGGCATGGGGTTCAAGGGACGCGTGTTCCTCAAGGCCGCCGAGTCGGCGCGCGCCTGGTCGAGGATGCAGCAGGCGGGCGTCAAGCCCACGGCCAAGCAGGTGGCGGAGCATCTGGGGTACGAGGCGTCGGTGTACCGCACGGTGCGCGGCGCGCTCGGCCCGAACATCCGATACGTGGCCTGCGGCGGTGCGCCGTTGAACGCCGACCTGGCGCATTTCTACTGCGGCATCGGACTGCCGATGATCCAGGGATATGGTCTGACCGAGACGGCCGCGCCGTTCACCGTGTGCCGTGTGGACGACAACGTGATCGGCACGGTCGGCCAGCCGGCACCGGGCTGCTCGGCGCGCATCTCGGAGGACGGCGAGCTGCAGCTCAAGGGCCAGAACGTGTTCCGCGGCTACCACAACCTGCCCGATAAGACGGCCGAGGTGTTCACCGAGGACGGCTGGTTCAGGACCGGCGACCTGGGGTCGATCGACGATGAGGGGCGCATCACAATCACCGGACGCAAGAAGGACATCATCATCACCGCCGGCGGCAAGAACGTGTCCCCGATTCCATTGGAGCATACGATGATGGACTGCCCGATTGTGGAGCACGCCGTGGTGGTGGGCGACGGGCGGCCGTTCATTGCGGCGCTGGTCACGCTCGACCCGGAGGGGCTGGCCTCGTGGCTGCCCGCGCAGGGCCTGCCGGCGGATCTGCCGCTGGCCGAGGCGGCGGAGCTGCCGGCCGTGCGTGAATTGGTGCAGGAGTATGTGGACAAGGCGAACGCGATGGTCTCGCGTGCCGAGTCGGTGCGCAAGTTCGCGATCCTGGACACGCAGTTCTCGCAGGACAACGGCTGCCTGACCCCGTCGCTCAAGGTGGTGCGCCCGAAGGTGAACACGGTCTTCGCCGACGTGATCGACCACGAGATCTACGGCGGCCGCTGATCGGGCGTGTCCGGACAGTCGTTTTCCCGGACACGCCCGGATTCTCCGGACCCTGATACATCGTGACCGTGATCTATTCACGAAAACGTTGATTTTCCAACGTTCCTCACTTGCATCAGAGTCACAAATGTGTCAGAGTCCGAAAAAGCCGTCCGGCTGGGGTACCTCAGCCGGACGGCGATGTGCATTCCGCCGATCAGTGGCGGTTGTTCAGACGGTGCACCATCTCGCTGAGCTCGAGCTCGCGCTCGAACTGGCGCGGGGTGGTGTTCTCGTCGATGACGGCCAGCTCGACGCCGGCCATGCGGGCGAAGTCCTCCCACGCCTCACGGCCGACGGAGGTGGTCATGCAGGTGTGGTGCGAGCCGCCGGCGCGCAGCCAGCACTCGGCCGAATCCTTGAGGCTCGGGCGCGGCTGCCACAGGGCGCGGGCGCACGGCAGGGCCTTGAGGGAGCCTTCCGGCTCGACCACGTCGACCACGTTCATCAGCAGACGGAAACGCTCGCGCATGTCGGCCATCGAGACCACGACCACGTCCTTCTTCGGGGCGGCGGTGAACACCAGACGCACCGGATCGGCCTTGCCGCCGATGCCGAGCGGGTGGATCTCCAGGCGCGGCTTGGCGATGGTGCCGATGGACGGCGAGACCTCCAGCATGTGCGCGCCCATGTTCATCTCATGGCCGGGCACGAAGTTGTAGGAGTAATCCTCCATCAGGGAGGCGCCGCCCTCCAGGCCGTAGCCCATCACGGCGCCGATGCGCACCAGCACGGCGGTCTTCCAGTCGCCTTCGGCGGAGAAGCCGAAGCCGTACTCGGACGGGAAGCGCTGCGGGCCCACGCCCGGCAGCTGCGGCAGGGCGCCCAGGTCCTCGAAGTTGTCCACGCCGGCGGTGCAACCGTTGGCATTCATCATGTTGATCATCGCGGCCTCTTCCTTGGCGGCGATGAACAGCGAGTCGTACTTGGCGTCGAGCAGCTCGGGGGCCACGTCATACTTGGCCTTGTAGTCCTCGATGATGGCCTTGACCTGATCGTCCTTGACGGCCTCGTAGGCGGCGACCAGCTCGTTGACGGCCCAGGTGTTGATCGAGGCGCCGAACACGCGCTCGGCCTCGGTCTTGTCACCTTCGGTCACGGCCACGTTGCGCATGTTATCGCCCCAGCGCATGACCTTCATGGTGTTGGAGGCGTCCCAGCCGGCGCAGGCGCGGGTCCAGGTGGCGATCTTCTCGGCCACCTCGGGGTCGGCGTAGTGGCCGACCACGATCTTGCGGTTGATGCCGAGGCGGGAGACGATGTAGCCGAACTCACGGTCGCCGTGGGCGGCCTGGTTCAGGTTCATGAAGTCCATGTCGATGGTCTCCCACGGGATCTCCATGTGATGCTGGGTGTTCAGCTGCAGCATCGGCTTGGTGAGTACCTCCAGGCCACGGATCCACATCTTGGCCGGGGAGAAGGTGTGGCACCAGGTGATCACGCCGATGACGTTCGGGTTGGCCGAGGCCTCCACCATGAACTGCTTGACGCCGTCGGAGGACTTCAGCGTGGGCTTGAGGACGATCTTGACCGGGATGGTGCCGGTGCCGTTCAGGTAATCCACGATTTCGGTGGACTGCTCGGCGACCTGGCGCAGCGCCTCCTCGCCGTACAGGTCCTGCGAGCCGACGCCGAACCAGACTTCCTTGCCCTCGAACGGGTTTGCCATAACCATAGTGATTGTTCCTTCGTTGTATTGGTTGGTTTATTTCGATGCGTATATCAGGCCGGTCGCCGCGGGGCTGTACTGACGTCCCCTTATCGACCGACCGGCAGCACTGGCGCGATGCGTGCGGCATCCGTGCCGCAGCAGGCGAAGGCGTACAACGGTACGTCGAACCTGCTGCGGTGCGGATGACGCTCCATCGCGTCAGTGCTGCCCGTAGACGTTCTGGTAGCGGTCGTTAAGCTTGTCGATATCCTCCTGCGGGATCGGGATGATGTCGCCGAGCTGGCGGGCAGCCCACATGGTGTGGGCGACCTCCTCGGTCATCGCGGCGGCCTTGACGGCGGACTCGGCGTCCTTGCCGATGGTGAACGGGCCATGGTTCTGCATGAGGACGGCCGGGGACTTCGGGTACTTCTTGAGCGTCTCGACGACGCCCTCGCCGATTGCCTCGGAGCCGATGAGACGGAACGGGCCGACCGGCACTTCGCCGCCGAACTCGTCGCCCATCATCGTCAGACCGCAGGGGATGTTCTGGCCGGTGGCCGCCCACGCGGTGGCGTAGGTGGAGTGCGTGTGCACGACGCCGTACACGTCCGGCATGTTGCGGTAGATGTAGCAGTGGGAGGCGGTGTCGGAGGACGGGGCCTCGGAGCCGTCGACCACGTTGCCGTCGAGGTCGCAGACGACCATCGAGCTCGGGGTCAGGTATTCGTAGCGCAGGCCGGAGGGCTTGATCACCATGAGATCGGCGGTGTGCAGACGCTGGGAGACGTTGCCCGCGGTCCACACGACCAGGTTCCACTTGATGAGCTGGTCGTGCAGCGTCGCGACGACCTCGCGCACCTGCTTGACTTCGGCCCGGACTTCGGGACCGTAATCAGCCAATGTTGCCATATTGTGTTTCCTTTCTAATTGATCAGGTCTGTATCAGGTCTTGATCGGCCGGCGTCAGTCTTCGAGCGGGATCGCCGCGATGGCGGCGTGCTCGATCGGCAGGCCTGCGCGGAAGCGGGCGAAGAAGTCCTCGAAGCCCTCCACGTCCTTCTCGTCCGGGGTTTCGGTGACCGACTCGGCGTCCGCGAACACGCGGTTGTCCAGATAGTCGGCCAGATCCTCGTCGGCGTGCCACAGGTAGTCGCCGAGCACGGCCATGCCCCAGGCGCCGCCTTCCGCGGCGGTGGCCATGACCTTGATCGGGGTGTCGAACGCGGCGGCGAGGATCTTCTGCGCCACCTTGGGGGTGGTGAAGATACCGCCGTGGCCCACGAGGGAATCGACCTGGACATGCTCGTCCTTGGTCATGACGTCCATGCCGATCTTGACCGGCGAGAACGCGCCGAACAGCTGCGCGCGCATGAAGTTGCCGAGGCTCATGCGGGCTTCGGGCTTGCGGGCGAACAGCGGGCGGCCTTCGGGCAGGCCGGCCAGGAACTCGCCGGAGCGGAACGGGTAGTTGAGCAAGCCGCCACAGTTGGCGTCCACATCGTCGGCGATGGCCGCGCGGAACAGCGTGCCGTACAGCGTGCCCGCGTCGACCGGGTGGCCGAGGGCCTCGGCGAACTGGCCGAACAGGCCAACCCAGGCGTTCAGGTCGGAGGTGAAGTTGTTGGCGTGGCTCATGCCGGCCAGGTCGCCGGCCGGGGTGGTGACCAGGTCGACCTCCGGGTGCAGGGCCTTGAGCTTGCCCTCGAGCACCACGGTGGCGAAGATGGAGGTGCCGGCGGATACGTTGCCGGTGCGCTTGCGCACGGAGTTGGTGGCCATCATGCCGGTGCCGGCGTCGCCTTCCGGCGGGGCCAGCGTGATGCCCGGCTGCAGGGTGCCGGTCGGGTCGAGCAGCTTGGCGCCCTCCTCGGTGAGTTCGCCGGCCGGGGTGCCGGCCACGAGCGGCTCGGGCAGCAGGTCCTCGAGCTTCCACGGCTGGGCGGCCACCTCGGGCAGTTCGTTGAACTGGCGGATGAATTCGGCCTCCCAGGTGTGGGTGGCCGGGTCGATCGGGAACATGCCGGAGGCGTCGCCGACGCCGAGCACCTTCCTGCCGGTGAGCTTCCAGTGCACGTAGCCGGCCAGGGTGGTGAAGAAGGCGACCTTGGAGACGTGCTCCTCGTTGTCGAGCACGCACTGATACAGGTGGGCGATGGACCAGCGTTCCGGGATGTTGTACTGGAACAGCTCGGAGAGCTTCTCATGCGCCTCGTGGGTGTTGGTGTTCTGCCAGGTGCGGAACGGCACCAGCAGCTCGCCGGCCTCGTCGAAGGCCAGATAGCCGTGCATCATGGCGGAGAAGCCGATGTGGCCGATATGGGTGAGCTTCTCGCCGTAGGCGGCCTCCACGTCGCCGGCCATCTCGGCGTAGGCGGTCTGCAGGCCCTTCCAGATCTCCTCGACGGTGTAGCTCCACAGGCCGTGTTCCAGATGGCTGGCCCAGCCGTAATCGCCGGAGGCGATGGTGTGGTAGGTGTCGTCGATGAGGACGGCCTTGATTCGCGTGGAACCGAACTCGATGCCGAGCGAGGTCTTGCCCGCGCGGATCTTCTCCGCGATCGCGGCAACCTGATCGGAATCGTTCTGCATTACTGCCATGGTGGTGGACTCCTTACCCTGCCCGGCCGGCCCGTACCGTCCGCTGCACTGCTGTTGTCGTGAACGTTAACAGCCGCCTTCATCGGCCAGTGTTAGCGCTCACAATTTGTAGTGCCGATTATACGCGCCGACACCTCGAATCTCAACCCGGCGAGTGTCTTGTTTCATCGTTGTAAATTTCGATTGCCAGGCACCGCAACCCCGTGTCGTCATGACGGCCAACAGCCGCGTCGACGTCAACGCGCGGCCGGGCCCAGCGAGTTGCGCAGCATCACCTTCGCCGGCACCAGCCCCACGCCGTGCGAGGCCGCCGCGAACGCCGGCTCCGGCCCCTCGCCCAGCAGATGCAGCACCTGCCTCATCGCGGCCACGCCCAACTGCTCGAAGTCGGGGCGCACCGTGGTCAACGGCGGCAGCATGTTATCCATCGCCGGCATGTCGTCGAAGCCCACCAGGCTCACATCCTGCGGAATCCGCAGTCGATGCTCGTGCAGCGCACGCGTCACGCCCACCGCCTGGCTGTCGTTCGCCGTCACCACCACCGACGGCAACGCGGCGCCACGACTGCCGAAATCCTCAAGCACATGGTTCATCCGCGTATACGCCTCGGCCGATTCCCAGGACTCGCACTGCTCGACCACGCACTCCACGGCATGTTCCGCGCACAACTGCCGCCACGCCGCCAGTCGCGTCCCCGCATCGCGCCACTCCTGGGGACCGGCGAAATACAGCGCGCGACGATGCCCGTATTCCACGACCAGCCGCATCACCTCGGCCATCGCCCCCCACTGGTCGATGCCCACCAGCGCCACCTTGCGTTGATCCGCGGGACGGATCGCCGCCATGGCGGTGCGGATGTCCACCGCGCCGTGCGTCGAGGTGATCAGCACGCGCGGCTGCTGCACCGGCGCGTGGCAGGCGGCCGAGAACATGGCGTCGGTGGGCGTCAGGAAGATGAACGCGTCCACGTTCTGCTCGTCGAACGTGTCGCACAGCGTCTCGAAATCCTTCTGCGAGCAGAACGCCTCATGCACCAGCATGACGGACATGAACAGCTCATGGGCGCGGGCCATCGTCTCGATCGAGGAGATGGCGGAGATCGGCCCGAAGAAGCGCAGGCCGCCGGCGATCAGGCCGATCGTGCGAGAGCGCTGCGAGGCGAGCGCGCGGGCCGAATTGCTCGGACGGTAGCCCAGACGGTCGATGGCGGCCTGCACCTTGGCTCGCGTGGCCTCGGACACATCCGGGGAGTGGTTGATCACGCGGGAGACGGTCTGATGACTCACGCCGGCCAGTTTGGCCACTTCGAACATCGACGGGCGTTTGTTCGCACGGTTGACCGCCATGTCATCCTCCCTGTCTTGGTCCGACACGAATATACCGAGCATACCGCGTCACCCCCGGTAACACGGTGAACGCTCACATTCGGCGTATCTCAGTGCATATCATGCAGCCAAGTCACCGTTCACCGGCGATCGCGTCCAGCCGGGCGCGGAAGTTCGGCCAGTCGGTGCGCATGGCCGTCAGCAGCTTGCGGTTGGGCACCTCGTCGATCGGCACCCACTCGATCTCCATGCTCTCGTCGTCATTGGTGCGCGGCGTGACCGTGTGGCCGGGCTTCTCGAACGCGAACACGGTGGTGTAGGCCCAGTTGCCGTGGTCCTCCCGGTAGGCGCCGACCACCTCGATGTCCTCGGGGGTGATGTTGGCCTCCTCGTAGCTTTCGCGCAGCGCACCCTCGATGGCGCTCTCACCGTCCGCCGTGGCGCCGCCCGGGATGCCCCAGGTGCCGCCTTCGGCGCTCCACAGCGCGCGATGCTGCATGACCACATGCGTCACGTGGCCCGTCGCGGCGTCTCGACGGGCCAGCAGCACGCCGGAGGCGCCGTTGAGTCCCCAGTGGCGGCGGCCGCAGTCGCAGTCGATCCAACCGTCGCCCGGCTGGTGCACGTTCTCCTTGGGCGGCACCGAACCGGCGGCGGAGCTGGTCACGCCGTCGGACTTGGGGGCGGGGTCATGGTCGCCGCGGGCCACGTTCCACAGGTCCGTCCATTCCACGCCCAGCTCGCCGGCCAGCCGCCGGGCCAGCGGCAGGCTCAGGCCGATGATGCCATGCGGATCGCCCTCGATGCCGTCGATGAACGCGCCGCCGAAGCCTTCCAGCGTAAAGGAGCCGGCCACCTCCAACGGTTCGCCGGTGGCGATGTAGCGTTCGATGTCACGGTCGGAGTAATCGCTGAAATGCACGATGGCATGGCTGGCGCCGCGGGCCACGCGCCCGGTGGCGAAGTCGATCAGACAGTGGCCGGTCCACAGCTCGCCGCTGTGGCCGCGCATGGCCCGAAGCCGTTCGCGCGCCACGTCCGCGCTGTGGGGCTTGCCGTGGCATTCGCCGTTGAACAGGAACATCGAGTCGCAGCCCAGGATCAGCGGGCCGACCGCGGCGGTGGTCAGGCCTTGGATTGCGGAGGCGTTGTTGGTGCCGGAACCGTTGGCGCCAGTGCTGCCGGCATCGTCGGCATCGGTGCCGTTGACGCCGGAACCGCCCTTGCCGGCGCCATCCGCGGGCGTGTGGATTGGTTCCACGGTTGTGGGCACGTCCACGCCGGAGAAATCGCGGGTGATGTCGGAGGCTTTGCCGCCTGTAACGCCGGACGCCGGGGATGCGGAAGACGAAGCGGAAGCCAAGACGTCGGTCAGATCGGATGATGAGGGAACTGAACCCGCATCGCCCACCCCCACGGCCTTGAGCGGATAGGCGGTCACGCGTTCGCCGGTCGCGGCGGCGGCCGCCTCGGCCACATTCCGGTACGCCTGATATACGGCCTGGGCCTTGGCCTCGGCCAGGATCATGACCCGCTGATTCACGCTCAGCTCATCGACGCTCACACCGGCCTGTTCGGCGGCATGTTCCAATGCGGCCGGTTCGTCGACATGCGAGACGCGGATGGTCGGGCATACGCCGGCCGAGTACAGCACATTGCGACGCGGGGCGGACTTCGAGGCAAGGATCAGCGGAATCGTCATACCGCCCACTGTACCGCAACAGTCACGCACATGGCCGGCTCAGCCGCGTTCGACGGTCACGCCGGCGATGTCGATGGGCAGGTGCAGCACCTGCCAGTGGCCGGAGGCCAGATCATCGGCTGCAATGGCGTCGATGGCCCCACGCGCGTCACCATAGTGTAGCACCAGCACGCACGGGCCGGCACCGGAGACGGCGGCCGCGTACCCATGCGAGCGGAAGCGTTCGATGAGCTTCCACGAAGGTTCCATCAACGCGGCGCGGTACGGCTGATGCAGCTTGTCCTGCGTGGCCGTGTACAGCAGCGTGTTCGCGGTGGCCGCGAGCGCGGACGGCGCGGCGGAAGCAGAGGCGGCAACGTCCCCGTCGGCCGTCTCCGAGGAGGCGGTGTCCGAGGAAGTGGTGGCCGCGGCCAGTGCGCCGGGGTTCATGGCCGCAGGCAGCAGGCCCACGCGTGAGACGTTGTAGACCGCATCCCGGTAGGGCAGCGTGGCCGGCAGCGCCTGCCGCGCCTTTTCGGTGGACAGTTCGTAGTCCGGCACGAACACGGCGGCGGTGATGGCCGGGTCGACCGGATAGTTGACGGTGTGGAACCCGCCATGCAGCGGTTCGCCGCCGGGGATCGGCACGGAGCCGACGCCCTCGGCGGTGGAGAAATCCCAGGATACGGTCAGGCCGCCGAACACGGCCGGCGCCACGTTGTCCGGATGTCCTTCGATGGTGGCGGCCAGGTCGAAGATGGCCGAACGGTTGAGCTCGCCCTCCTGCGCGAAGGCGGCGGCCGCGGCGATGCCGGCCACGATCGCCTCGGCGGAGGAGCCCATGCCGCGCGCCTGGGGTATGCGGTTGTGCGCCTCGAGCGTGAAGCCGAACCGTCCCAGGCCGAAGGTGCGGCAGGCGCGGCGGAACGTGGAGACGACCAGATGGGTTTCGTCGCGAGGCAGCGTCCGTGCGCCCTCGCCCTCGATGATCACATGCGCGGCGGTGTCGGCGGGATCCTCGCTCAGCGTGAAGGTGAGTTCGTCGTGGTAGTCCAGCGCCAGACCGACCGTGTCGAACCCCGACCCCAGATTCGCGCTGGTGGCGGGGACGCGGACATGTACGCGACGTGTCACAGGATTCATGACGTGCTCCTTACGAGGGTCGGGGTGGGCTGGTTCCAGGATCGATGGTGAAACGAGAATCGGCCGGACTACCCTCCTGCCGCATCGTTGCGCCGGCTTGCGGCAGGAGGGGCGGCCGTGCCGCGGGTTACAGTACGCGAAGGATGGAGGGCTCGCCGGTCACGAAGTCGAGACGGCAGACGGCCTCCACGGTTTCGCGCAGCGTGACCTCGTCGGTCAGGTGGGTCACCAGGCGCAGCTGCTGGAGTTCACCGGAGTAGCCCGGCTCGTGCAGCGTGGGCTTCAGGTCCTGGTTCACGCCGTTGATCGACACGCCGCGCTTGGCGAACTCCTCCGCGATGGCGGCGAGCACGCCCGGCTTGTCATGGATGACGAACCGCACGGCGAACGCGGCCTTGGAGGCCTCGATCGGGGCCTTGGGCAGGTCGTTGTACAGCGTGATGGCCGGGCCGGTGCAGCCCTGGGCGATATGGCGGGCCACGGTGACCACGTCGCCGACCACGGCGGAGGCGGTGGGCGCGCCGCCGGCGCCGCGACCGTAGAACATGAGGTCGTCGGCGGCCTCGGCCTTGACGAACACGGCGTTGAAGCTGCCGTGCACGGAGGCCAGCGGATGGTTCTCATCGATCAACGCCGGGTAGACGCGCGCGGAGACGCCGGCCTCGCCGTTCTCCACCACCGCGAGCAGCTTGACCACCTTGTGTTCGGCGGTGGCGGCGGCGATGTCGTCCGCGGTGACCTTGGTGATGCCCTCCACGGTCACGTCGTCGATGCCGATGTTGGTGTGGAAGCCGAGCGTGGCCATGATGGCGGCCTTGTTCGCCGCGTCATGTCCCTCGATGTCGCCGGTCGGATCCGCCTCGGCGTACCCCTTGGCCTGCGCGTCCTTGAGCGCCACATCGAAGTCGAGGCCCTTGGTGGTCATCTCGTCGAGGATGTAGTTGGTGGTGCCGTTGACGATGCCGAGCATGCTGGTGACCTTGTCCCCGACCAGCGATTCGCGCAGCGGGCGCACAATCGGAATCGCGCCGCCGACCGCGGCTTCGAAGTAGATGTCGACGCCCTTGGCCTCCGCGGCCCGGTAGATCTCGGGACCGTATTTGGCCAGCAGCGCCTTGTTGGCGGTCACCACGGACGCGCCGGATTCGATGGCGGCCAGCACGAAGGTGCGCGCCGGTTCGAGTCCGCCGATCAGTTCGACGACGATGTCGGCGTTCGTGGCCACGGCCATGGTGTCGCTGGTCAGCAGCGACCGGTCGATCCAGGGGAAGTCAACCTCGTCCGGATCCAGGCAGGCCACGCCGACGAGTTCGATGTCCCGGCCGATGCGCTGGGAGAGTTCGTCCCGCTGTTCCACCAGCAGACGCGCGGTCTGCGATCCGACGGTGCCCGCGCCCAACAGTCCGACGCGGATGGGGGCTTCATTATGCTGTGCCACGAGTGTCCTTCCCTAGCGATGACGGGTGTGTACTGCCATCCTACGGAACGCCGCCGATTTACCGGGCCCGCGTCTCATACTTGCGCCGCCCGGGCACGGATGTGCGCCGGGCGGCGGGGATACGGAATGAACCGGCGGTACGGGAGACAGCCGGCGGCTCAGCCCACGTCCAGCGCGAGCAGATCGTCCACGGTCTGCCGGCGCAGCATCACATGCACGCCGGAAGCGGACACGGCCGCGACCGCCGGGATCAGTGCCTGGTTGTAGTTGCTGGCCATCGTGCGGCCGTATGCGCCGGTGACCGGCACGGCCAGGATGTCGCCGCGTCTCAGATCGGCGGGCAGGCGGCATTCGTGCACGATGATGTCGCCGGATTCACAGTGCATGCCGACGACGCGCGCCAGCATCGTCTCCGCGGCCCCCTCTCGGTTCGCCAGCCGCGCCGTGTAGTCCGCGCCGTACAGCGCCGGACGGATGTTGTCGCTCATGCCGCCGTCCACGGACACGTACACGCGTTCGCCAATCGGCTCGCCCGCCGCGTCGGTGGTGCCCGTGGGCAGGTGCACGGGCTTGATCGTGCCGACGCGGTACAGCGTCACGCCGGCCGGAGCCACGATCCAACGGCCGGGCTCGAAGGAGATCACCGGCGCGGGCATGCCGAGCGCGCGGTTGACGGCGGTCACCGCGTCGGCCAGGCGATGCAATTCCACGTCGATATCCATCGAATCCTCGCCGTCGGTGTACGCCACCGAGTAGCCGCCGCCCAGATCGACCTCGGGCAGCGTGTAGGCGTCGGTGGCGTAGAAGGTCTTGCGCAGCAGCATCATGCGCTTGGCCGCCTGCACGAACGCGTCCGCGTCGTGGATCTGCGAGCCGATATGCGAGTGGATGCCGACCAGTTCCAGATCGTCGCCGTGCGCGAGGATGTCCTTGAGCACGGCCAGCGCCGGACCGTCGGCCACGGTCTCCATCGCCACGGCGAGCGCCCGGTCGGCGGGGTTGATGTCTTCGGCGCGCAGGTCGTACGGGTAGCGCACATCGTAGCGCAACGACCGGGCGGCGGGTGCGACGCGGACGTTCGCGCCGGCCGGCGTGATGCCGTCGAGGTCGTCGAGGATGGCCAGTACCGACGCGTCGGCGCCGGCCGGCAGCAGCGGCACGCCGAACTTCTGGTCCTCGTGCGCGGTGGAGATGAACTCGTGGCCGCCCGCGTGGATGCCGGCGGTCACGCGCAGCATGACGCGGGCGCGTTTGCCGAGCCTGCGGGCGATGGCGGCGATGCGGGCCGGCTCGTCCGGCGAGTCGACCACGATCTTGGCGAAGCCCTGCTCGATGGCGAGCGCGATCTCCTCGTCCGACTTGTTGTTGCCGTGCAGCACCAGGCGGCGTCCGGGGGCGCCGGCGGCGAGCGCGATGCGCATCTCGCCCATCGAGCAGGTGTCCACCAGCATGCCCGCCTCGGTGACGATCCGGACCACTTCCTTGGACAGGAACGCCTTGCCGGCGAAGCTGACATGCGTGGTGGTGTTGTGGAACGCGTCGGCCGCGGCGCGCACGAACCGGCGGGCGCGGGCGGCCACTTCGTCGGTGTCGATGAGGTACAGCGGCGAGCCGAACTCATCGAGCAGGCTCGATGCGGTGCGCCCGTGGAAGGTCAGTTCGCCGTTGGCGTCGAGCGCCGTGGCCTCGGGCCAGATCGGGGTGATTGCCATATCTTCTCCAACTCATGTTACGTTGCGGCCGTACGCCGACATTGGCTGGTGGTACCGGCATACGTGCCGTATATGCGATTGCGCCGCCCGCGGATCGGTGTCCGTCGGACGGCGCATCGCGATTGTTACATCCGCTCGGGTGCCTCGACGCCCAGCAGGTCCAGGCCGGCGGCGATGACGATGCGCACGGCGTCGTTGAGCTTCAGACGCGCGGCGGCGCGGGCCGGCTCCGGGTTCTTGGCGATGCGCAACGCCTCGCGGGCCGCGTCGTCCTGACGCTCCTCCGGGTCGGTCAGGGCCATCGGGACCACGCGCTCCACGTTGTACCACTTGTGGTACGTGGCGGCCAGGTCCTCCAGATAGTGGGCCACGCGGTGCGGGGCGCGCAGGTCGCCCGCCAGCGAGAGCAGCGCCGGCCACTGGGCGAGCGCGGCGAGCACCTCGCCGTCGGCCTCGGTGTCCAGCAGCGCCAGGTCCGCGCCCTCGTGGGTGATGCCGGCGTCGGCCGCGTTGCGGTCCACGTTGCAGGCGCGGGCGTGCGCGTACTGCACGTAGTACACCGGGTTCTCGTTGGTGTGCGAGGCCAGCAGGTCCAGATCGATGTCCACCGGGGTGTTGTAGTCGGTACGGGCCAGCGAGTAGCGGGCCGCGTCCACACCGACGGCCTCCACCAGGTCGTCGATCGTGACCACGTTGCCGGCGCGCTTGGACATGCGCACGGGCTTGCCGTCCTTCATCACGTTGACCAGCTGGCCGATGAGGATCTGCATGTTCCTGCCCGGCTCGTCGCCGAACGCGGCGCACATGGCCATCATGCGGCCGATGTAGCCGTGGTGGTCGGCGCCGAGCATGTAGATGGCCACGTCGGCGGGGTTGGACTCGCGGTGGCGCTTGTTGCGGTAGTAGGCGATGTCGGCGGCGAAGTAGGCGTAGTTGCCGTCGGACTTGACGATGACGCGGTCCTTGTCGTCGCCGTGGTTGGTGGAGGCGAACCAGGTGGCGCCGTCCTTCTCGTAGATGTCGCCGCGTTCGCGCAGGTCGGCGATCGCGCGCTCGACCTCGCCGTCCTCGTACAGGCTGTTCTCATGGAACCAGACGTCGAAGTTCACGCGGAAGTTCTTCATCGACTCGCGGATCTCGGCGAACATCATCGGCACGGCGCGCTTGCGGAACTCCTCGCGCTGCTGCGAGTCGCCCTCGCCGAGCGGGTTGCCGTCGGCGTCCACGCCGCCGTCCACGCGCGGCAGGTTCAGCACGTCCACGCCGTCGGCCTTGGCCTCGTCGATCACACGCTGGGCGATCTCGTCGATGTATGCGCCCTTGTACCCGTCGGCCGGGCATTCCTCGCCGTGGGCGGCGGCCACCAGGGACTTGGCGAAGCGGTTGATCTGCTCGCCGTGGTCGTTGAAGTAGTATTCGCGCACCACCTTGGCGCCGTTGGCCTCCAGCACGCGGGCCATCGAATCGCCGACGGCGGCCCAGCGGGTGCCGCCGATGTGAATCGGTCCGGTGGGGTTGGCGGAGACGAACTCCAGGTTCAGCGTCTCGCCGCCCAGATGATCGTTCCTGCCGAACGCGGCGCCCTCGGACAGGACCTTGTCCACCACGGCCGCGGCGGAGGCGGAGTCGAGGGTGATGTTGATGAAGCCGGGTCCCGCCACCTCCACGGATTCGACGCCTTCGGCGTCGGCGAGCGCGTCCGCGAACGGCTCGGCCAGATCACGCGGCTTCATGCCGGCCTTCTTGGCCAGCTGCATGGCGATGTTGGACGCCCAATCGCCGTGCGCGCGATCCTTCGGGCGCATGACGGTCAGCTTGTCCACGGGCGGAATCAGGTCGTCGGTCAGATCGCCCGCCTTGCCTTGCGCGACAAGGTCATGGGCGATGGCGGAAATCAGTTCACTCAGCGCTTCTGGACTCATGGTATCCAAGGATACCGGGCGGCCTGACAGCGCAAACGCCCGCAGACGCACGGCGGCGTCCACGGGCGGATCGGGTCGGATCTAGTCGAATCGGACGGTCCTGTCGGAGCGATCGGACGTCACAGGGCCGCGATCGCGTCGATCTCGACGAGTGCGCCCTTGGGGATCTCGTTGCCGCCGAACGCGCAGCGGGCCGGCTTGACCGATCCGGTGAACACCTCGGCGTAGCGGGCGTTGACCTCGGCGAAGTCGTCCACGTTCTTCAGATAGATGGTGGCGCGCACCACGCGGGTCATGTCGGTGCCCGCGGCGGCCAGAATGCTGGCGATGTTCTTCAGCGACTGGGCGGCCTGCTCGCCGGCGGTTTCGCCGGCCAGCTCGCCGGTGGCCGGGTCGATGCCCAACTGGCCCGAGACGAATACGAAGCCGTTGGCCTTGACGGCTTGGCTGTAGGCGCCCAGCGCGGCGGGGGCGGATGCGGTGGCGATCTCTTCGATGGGTGCGGTCATGGTTGCTCCTTTACGACGATGAGCCGGCGTGGGACGCACGCCGGGATTGAAGTCACGATATCATCACGCGCCTCCGGCATCATCTCCTCTTCCGCATCCCGGCCACCGACGAAATCGTGACTGTGATCCGTCTCGGCCTCATCCCATTATCCAAAACGTTGAGATTCCAAGGATATGAAGCGATATGGCACGGTCACGAAGCGGCACAGTCACACGGGAACGCGCTTCGACCCGGGACGAAGCCGCACGGATATGACGAAGCCCCGTCCCGATTGGGATGGGGCCAGCGCGGTGGGCCCGATGAGGTTCGAACTCACGACCTTCTGTTCCGGAGACAGACGCTCTATCCACTGAGCTACGGACCCGTGCCCCTCTACTTTACACGCCGGCATGACTTCCTCGCGTCTTCTAACATCGGCGAGTCTCCCCAAGCCCAGTCCGATATCCGGACATATCGTAAGATTGCCGGAATTCCGCGGCGTTTCGCACTAGACTGGGTTCATGGATGATTTCGAGTATGAGCGTCGCTTCTTCTGCCGCGAAATGCCGCCCCAACTCGACGATGGCGACGCGCCGACGCTGATTGTACAGAGCTATTACGTGCACTCCGACAACTATGCGCTGCGCGTTCGCCTGAAAACCCGCAGAACACGCATCCCCATGGACCGAAGCACCGACCCGCTCGACGTGCTCGACCGTTGCCGTGACCTGTTCTCCCAAGCCTTCGTCACCATCAAGGGCCCGGCCGTGGGCGGCACGAGGTACGAGGCGGAACGGGAGATCGATACGCGCATCGCCGTCGAACTCGTCAAGCGCGGCGGCGATATCATCATCAAGAACCGCTACTCCGTGTGGATCGATGAGGACGGGTGGAACATCGACGTGTTCGGCGGTCCGAACGCCCCGCTGGTCATCGCCGAAGCGGAACGCAGCGGACCGGTCACCAACCTGATCATCCCCTCGTTCTGCATCACCGAGGTCACCGATCAGGCGCGATTCTCCAACGACGGACTGGCGTCCAAACCGTACTCGGCCTGGGAGGACGAGTTCGAACGGGAGCTGGCCGAGCAGGGGCCGCAATTCCAGCAGATCTTCGGCCGCAACCGCATGCGTCATACGGTGCGCTGACGCCCGCATCACTCACCAGAGAAAAGCACCCGAAAGGCTCCGTCCCAGTTGGCCGCGCGGCGACCGGAGACGACTCTCCCAAAGGGCCGGAAATCGGTCAAAGGATGGATTAGTACATGAGCGTGGCCAGACGGCGACGGGCACGCTTGAGGCGTTCGTCGGACGGGTCGGGGATGGCGAAGTATTCCAGCAGACGCACGCGCACCGTCTCCATCTGGTCCCGGTGCCCGGCCGCCAGATAATCCAGCAGTCGATCGAACGCATCCTGAATCTGCCCGCCGATCATATCGATATCGGCCACGGCCATCTGCGCGTCCACATCCTCCGGATGATCCGCGGCGGCGGCACGCACCTCACGCACATCGGCGTCCGCGGAACGAGCCAGCAGCAACGCCTTCGCGCGTTCGCGCGCGGCCAAGGCATCGTTCGGGTCGGCTTCCAGCACCTTGTCGTACGCGGCCGCGGCACCGGCATAATCGCCCTCCATCGCCAGGCGATGGGCCTGTTCGTGCTCCGGCGGCACCGTCTGCTCCAGCGACGGGGTCTGCCCGGCGTCCGGATCGCCCGAATACGGCGCCGTGCCGGTCACGCCCGCCTGCTGCGCCACCTGCACGATCTTCGGCAGCACCTCATCCACGATCTGCCGCATCTCCTGATCCGACGGCACTCCCTGCAGCAACGGCATCGGCCGCCCGTTGATCAGCGCGAACAGGGCCGGCGCCCCCTGGATGCCGAATGCCTGGGCCACCGCGGGGAACGAGGCCACATCGATGCGGGAGAGCTGCAGCTGGCCGTTCATCGCGTTCACCGCGTCGCCCAGGGTCTTGGCCATCGGGAAGAGGCGATCGTCGGTCGGCAGCCACAGCAGCAGCAGGATCGGGAACGTGGCCGAGGTCTGCACCATGGCCTGGAACGTGTTCTCCGTGGTGTCGATGACGTATCCACCGGCCGCGGGCGCGCCTCCCGCCTGCCCCGGTTCGGCCGTGACCTGGTGCTTCAACGCCTCCAGATCCACCGCGCCCGCCAGGGACACACCCGGATTGAACTGCCGCTGCTGACCTGCCATCATGCCTCCAAACTCGAAGAACCGTACTGATTCACAACTTACTCCATCGCGCCGCCAAGAATCGTGCGGTTCCCCAACGGCATAGCGGCCGTGTCGCCATATGGGGACGGACGATTCCCGCGGCGGCAGGCGACGCCCGAAGGCGGTCGAGATATGATCGAACCCCGCACGCCGGCGGGGTTCGATCGGCAACAATCAGTCGGAATCAGATCGCCTCGACCTTGATCGGCTTGCGTTCCGCACCGACCGCCGTGATCTGTTCCCCGGAATCCTCCGGCGGCACGTACAGCGCCACGATGTTGACGTATGTGACCTTCATCGTGCTCGTGGCGGTGCCGTCGCCGAACAGGGCCTGCTCCTCGTCCGAGGCGGGCAGTGATTCGCGACCGTCGCCTGCGGCGCGGGTCCATTCGGAGTTGATCTGCGCCACCACCAGATCGCCGCCGTCGCTCGACCGCATGATCTTGATGGCGTCCGGGACCACGGTGAACGTCTGCGTCTGCGTGCCGTTGTTGCGCTCCATGCCCTCCTGTACGGTCTGCGCCACCGAGGCGATGGTCTGGCGCAGCGAATCGTCCGCGAACTGGTCGGCGAACTCGCTGTTCGCCCCGTTCTGCAGCACGTCGGCGTATCGTTCCACGGCCTCCTGCGGCGTGGCCACCAGACCCGTGTCATTCGGCAGACCCATCTGGGTGCCGATCTCGGGCACGGTGAACCGCGGCAGCTGGGCGCCGGCGAACAGACGGGCCACGCCCCACAGCTTGTAGTTCTGACGCGGCGAATCCTGCGTGAACACCAGCAGACGTTGCGACTGCTGATCCTCGGTGGTGGTGGTGATCGTGTACACCGTGCGCGGCCATCCGGAATCGACGGGGATCACCGTCTGCATCATGTCGGAGGGGATCGTGTTGGTCTTGTCCAGACCGCCGGTGGCCTTGCCCACCGTGATCGCACTGTTGCGCACGTCCAGCATCGGCCCGGTCACGCGCGCCGACAATCCGTCACCGCTCATATTCTGCGTGGCCTGATCCAGCGTCTCCAGAATCGAGGCGCGGATCTTGCTCTCCTGCTCCTCGGTCAGATCGGGAATCTGGTCCACGTCGGCCGGCGCCGCCTGAGGTTCGGGGATCCGGCCCTCGCACGCGCCCAATCCCAGCGTCAGCCCCAACGCCGCGACCGCGGCCAGCAGCTTCGTGATTCGTGAACGCATATCACTCCCCTTCCTTGGCATCGTCGTTTTCGCCGGCCTCGGACGATTCGGCCTCGGACGATTCGGCCTCGGGGGCGCTCTCCTGGGCAAGGCGCGCGAAGTACGCCGCCAACTCGTCGGGGGAGATCACCGAAGTCTGCTCGCCAGCCCCCTCGTCCCCGGACTGCTCCGAGGAGCGCATCTGATCCGACACCAGGTTTCGGGCCGCGGGGTCGACGATGTTCGGCCCTTCGACCTCAGACGGCTCGACCTGTTCGACTGTTCTGCCGCGTCCGTGCCTGCGGCGGCGAGCGCGACGGCTTTCCGGCTCCGCCACGGCGTTGCCCGGCCCCATGCCCTCCGTCGGCTCTTCGGCCTCCACCTCGGCGGCTTCCGAAACCGCTTTGCGACGCTTGTGCGGCGACATGGCGAACACCGATGCGCACAGCACCGCCAGCACCACGCAGATACCGCCGGCGAAGTAGAACGGCATCGCAAAATCGGGTACGCTCTGGCGCACCCAATCCATGGTCACGGTGGCGGAGGCGTCGTCCTCTCCCAGATCCACCAGAGCGGCACGGGACGCATCCTCATCGGTTGTCTTCAACGTGACGGCACCCGTATCGCAAGACACGGTGGTCCACATGTCAGAATCGGCGAACGCCACATCGCCCTCGCCGGACAGATCCGACCCCTGGGCCTCGGCGTCGGTCACCGACAGTGCGGTCCACTCGCTCAGTCCGGTCACACGGACGTAGGGGTTGCCGGAAATCCAGCCGGTGATGTCCTTCATCGACCCCTCGGCCACGCACACCGTGGCCTCGGCATTCTTGCTTTTCACCGTCATCGACACCCGGTCATCGACCAACCCCAGCACGCCGGGATCGGTGACCACGTAGCGTGTGCCGGAGACCATGGCCGTGGCCACGATTTCGCGGCTGGGCTGCCAGATCGTGGCGTTCAGCACACCGAGCACAACGCAGGCCACTGCGATCAGCCCGAAAACGGGCGTGACCACACCCCGCATGATCTTGGCATGACGGGTCGGGCCGGCCGGGACCTGCGGCTCTTCTTGTTCACGTTCTTCAACAGTCATAGCAATGCCCATTCTACCGTTAGCCCATAACCCTTTGCTCGGAAAGGACTGGAAATCAGGGTGAGGCGCTAGTGTTGGTGCCATGCATATGAAGACATCGATTTCCCTGTTCGGCAAGCTGCTCGCGGCGCTGTGCGCGCTGGCCATGTGCGCCACGCTTGCGGCGTGCAACGGCGGCGACCAATCCGACGATTCCAAGGATTCCAACGGGTCCGGCGATTCCTCGCAGTCGTCCGCCGACGCGTTGAAGGATCTGCCGCAGATCGCCGGACTGGTGGCCGAGGGCGAGCCCGGGCAGAAGCCGACGATCAAGTTCCACGCCCCGATGAGCGTTGAGGACAACGCATACGCGGTACTCCAAAAGGGGAATGGCGACAAGGTCAAGATCGGCAACCGCGTGTGCATGCAGGGCATTGCCATCAACCTCAACGACGGATCCGAGATGGCCAGCTCCTGGGAGAAGAACACCCCCGAATGCTCGACGCTGCTGACCGAGGATACAGTGGCACAGTATCCGATCTATTCGCTGATCGCCGACGCGACCATCAACACCACCTTCGCGATCGGTTCGAATGACGAAAGCGGTCAGCCGTACGCATGGATATGGACCATCGTCTCCCAATCCACCGATCCGACCCGTGCCGAGGGCGAGGCCGTCACCGATATCCCGGCCGATCTGCCGAAGGTCACCCTTGCCAAGGACGGCAAGCCGTCGATCGATATGAACGGCCAGGGCGACGTGGACCAGCTGGTGGTGCAGACGTTGATCAAGGGCGAGGGCAAGGAGGTGCAGGAGAGCGACACGGTGCGGGCGCACTACACCGGCTGGCTGCTGGACGGCACGCAGTTCGACTCGTCCTGGGACCGCGGCGAGCCCTCCGACTTCTCGCTTGATGGCGTGATTGACGGCTGGCAGCAGGGCCTGACCGGGCAGACGGTGGGCTCGCAGGTGCTGCTGATCGTGCCTCCCGACCTGGGCTACGGCGATGCCGGCTCCGGGGATACGATTCCGGGCGGCGCCACGCTGGTGTTCGTGGTCGATATCCTGGCGGCGTACTGACATCGGTTCGCACTACCTCGGATAATATGATGAAGAGCCGCGGAATTCCGCGGCTCTTCTCGTTGAACACTGAAGTGGTGCGAACCGTGTTTCAGAACAACCTGATCTCGTCCGAGTCGGTGCCCTTCATCTCGTCATAATCCAGGATCAGGCACTCGAAGCCGCGGTCCTGCGCCAGCACGCGGGCCTGCGGGGTGATGGTCTGCGCGGCGAAGATGCCCCGCACCGGAGCCAGCAACGGGTCCCGGTTGAGCAGTTCGCAGTACCGGGTCAGCTGCTCGACGCCGTCGATGCCACCGTGCCGTTTGATCTCGATGGCCACATGCCGCCCTTCCGCGTCCACGGCCATGATATCCACCGGGCCGATGGCGGTCGGGTATTCGCGGCGCACCAGCTTGGCGCCCCGACCGATGCGCTCGATCTGTTCGGCCAGATAGCGCTGCAGATGATCCTCCACACCGTCCTTGACCAGACCGGGGTCCTCGCCCAGGTCATAGGATTCGTCGCTGTAGATGTGCTGGAGCGTGACCTCCAGGATGTCGCTGGACTTGTCCGAGCAGACGCGCAGCATCTTCTCCGGGGCGGCGGTGTCCACGTCGGCGTCCGCGTCAGCCGGGACGATCTCCTTGATCGTGCAAGGCGCGGCCATCCAATTCAGCGGCTTGTACGAGCCCAGCTCGGAGAAGATGAGCAGGCTGTTGTCGGCCTTGATCAGCAGCACGCGCCTGGCCAGTGGCAGGGATGCGTTCAGACGGCCGGAATATTCGGCGGAGCAATCGGCAACTATGATTCGCACAAGCCACCACCATACCCCATGCCGCGCCCGGCCGCTTCGCGACTGCGGAAAAGTGTGCGGGGAACAGGCAGTCCTGTAACGAATCGGCCCCTCGCGCAAGCGTTGTGCGCGAGGGGCCGATATACGGGGTTGTTGGCGTTCTATTCCGCTTCGGACTGCTCTCCGGCGCGGCGGACCACGTCACGACCGCGTTCCACGGCGACCGTGAGCTTGTTCGAGTCGAACGAGATGAACCCGTCGGTGACCTCGAACTCGTGCTTCTCGTCGTTCATGTCGGTGACCGTGACCACGCCCTCCTTGAACAGGGTCAGGATCGGCTGGTGGTCAGGCAGGATGCCCATCGCACCCTCATATGCGGGAATGACGACGGACTTCGCCTGCCCCGCCCAGACCGGATGGTCGGCGGCGACGATGTTCACCTGCATGCTCGAAGCGGCCATCACGCACCAAACTCCTTCTGCATATCGTGCCAGCGACGCTCAAGGTCGTCGATGCCGCCGATGCCCGAGAACGCCTGCTCCGGCACCTCGTCATAGACGCCGTCGCAGATGCGGGTGAAGGCCTCGATGGTCTCCTCCGCGGGCACGTACGAGCCCGGACGACCGGTGAACTTCTCGGCCACGTAGAAGTTCTGGCCGAGGAACTGCTCGATCTTGCGGGCGCGGTTGACGGTGGTCTTGTCCTCCTCGCCGAGCTCGTCGATGCCGATCAGGGCGATGATGTCCTGCAGCTCCTTGTTGCGCTGCAGGATGGCCTTGACGCGGTTGGCGCACTCGTAATGCGCCTGGCCCACGTAGCGCGGGTCCAGGATTCGCGAGGTGGAGGCCAGCGGGTCCACGGCCGGGTAGATGCCCTTGGAGGCGATGTCGCGGGACAACTCGGTGGTCGCATCCAAGTGGGCGAAGGTCGTGGCCGGGGCCGGGTCGGTGTAATCGTCGGCGGGCACGTAGATGGCCTGCAACGAGGTGATCGAGTGGCCGCGGGTGGAGGTGATGCGCTCCTGCAACGAACCCATCTCGTCCGCCAGGTTCGGCTGGTAGCCCACGGCGGACGGCATACGGCCGAGCAGCGTGGACACCTCGGAGCCCGCCTGGGTGAAGCGGAAGATGTTGTCGATGAACAGCAGCACGTCCTGGTTCTGCACGTCGCGGAAGTACTCGGCCATCGTCAGGGCGGTCAGCGGCACGCGCAGACGCGTCCCCGGCGGCTCGTCCATCTGTCCGAAGACCAGCGCGGTCTTCTCAAGGACGCCGGCCTCCTCCATCTCGCCGATCAGGTCGTTGCCCTCACGGGTACGTTCGCCGACGCCGGCGAACACGGAGACGCCGCCGTGGTTCTGAGCCACGCGCTGGATCATCTCCTGGATCAGCACGGTCTTGCCGACGCCCGCGCCGCCGAACAGGCCGATCTTGCCGCCCTGCACGTACGGGGTGAGCAGGTCGATGACCTTGATGCCGGTCTCGAACATCTGCGTCTTGGATTCGAGCTGGTCGAACGCCGGAGGATTGCGATGGATCGGCCACCGCTCGGTGATGGTGACCGTCTCGCCTTCCTTCTTGTTCAGGATGTTGCCGGAGACATCGAAGACGTGTCCCTTGGTCACGTCGCCGACCGGCACCTTGATCGGACCGCCGGTATCGGTGACGGTGGCGCCGCGCACGAGGCCGTCGGTCGGCTTCAGTGCCACGGTACGCACGGTGGAGTCGCCCAGATGCTGTTCCACCTCAAGCGTGATCTCGTGCAGGGTCTCGCCTTCGGTGCTGCCCACATTGTTGATGTTCACCTTCAGGGCGTTGTAGATGTCGGGCAGGTGGCCCACCGGGAATTCGACGTCGATAACCGATCCCTGGATGCGGGTCACGCGTCCGGTGATCGACGGTTCGGCCGCCGCTGCCTGGGGAGCCGCTGTGGTCTGATTCTCAGCCATTTCGCGTTCCTACTCTTCCTTTGTGTTCAGCGCGTCGGCGCTGCCGATGATTTCGGTGAGTTCCTGGGTGATCGAGGCCTGACGCGAGGCGTTGAGCTTACGGGTCAGGTCGTCGATCAGCTTCCGCGCGTTGTCCGTGGCGGTATGCATGGCGTTCTGGCGGCTGGCGGTCTCCGAGGCCGCAGCCTCCAGCAGGCATTCGTGGATGCGGGAACGGATGTACTTGGGCAGCACCACGTCCAGCACCTCTTCAATGCTCGGCTCGAAGATGTACAGCGGGGAAACGCCCTGCACGGCGGCGACCTCGGGGTCTGTGCCCACCGTGGTCTCGGCTTCGACCAGTTCCACCGGCAGCATGCGCAGCACGCGCACCTTCTGCACCACCATGTTGATGAACTCGGTGTAGACGATGTACAGTTCCGAGACACCGCCCTCCGCAGCCGGCCGCATGTACGCGTCCATCAGCGCATTGGAGATCGAGTCGGCGACCTCGACGCCAGGCTTGTCGGTATCGCCCTCCCACGTCTGCACGATGTCGCGGTTGCGGTACTTGTAGTACGTCACTCCGCGGCGACCATACACATAAAGTTCCGGCTGTTTGCCGGCCTCGTCGAGACGGGCGAGCAGCCCCTCCGTCTCACGGATGATCGACGAGGTGTAGGGGCCGGCCATACCACGGTCCGAGGTGAGCGCCAGGACGGCAACCTTGGGGTTGTTCTCCTCTTTGCGCACGATCGGATGCGAGATATGGCCGTGGGCCACCACCGCCTGGACTGCATCGAAGATCGCATCAGCGTACGGCTTCGCCTCCAACGCCACCTGACGGGCCTTGGCGATATGCGAAGACGCGATCATCTCCTGCGCGTTGAAGATCTTCTCAAGCGACGCGGTGGAGGCGATCCTTGACTTGAATGCGAGCTGCGATGCCATGTCTACTTCTTCTCCCCTGCCAGCGGATGCTTGTCCGGATCATGCTCGGGGCGCTCGGCGTTGGCCACGATGCGCTCCTGCTCCACCGGGGTCGGCTTGACCGGGGCCTGCTTCTTCTCGATCAGCGGCTTGCCGGCGCCGGTCACGAATGTGGCGCGGAAGTCGTCGACCGCCTTATCCAGGGCGGCTTCGGTCTCAGCCGTGAAGTCCTCGGTTTCGCGGATCGTGGTGAGGATATCCGTGTTGTGGTCGAGGTAATCCAGCAGACCACGCTCGAACGGCAGCACGTCGCCCAACTCGAGATCGTCGAGCTTGCCGTGCGTGCCGGTCCACACCGACACGACCTCCTGCTCCATCGAGTACGGGGAGAACTGCGGCTGCTTGAGCAGCTCGGTCAGTCGGGCGCCACGCGTCAGCTGGGCCTTCGAGGCCGCATCCAGATCGGAGGCGAACATGGCGAAGGACTCGAGCGAACGGTACTGGGCCAGCGAGATCTTCAGCGTGCCGGAGACCTTCTTGAGCGCCTTGGTCTGCGCCGCGCCGCCGACTCGGGACACCGAGATGCCAACGTCCACGGCCGGACGCTGGTTGGCGTTGAACAGATCGGACTGCAGGAAGATCTGACCGTCGGTGATGGAGATCACGTTGGTCGGGATGTACGCGGAGACGTCGTTCGCCTTGGTCTCGATGATCGGCAGGCCGGTCATCGAGCCGGCGCCCAGCTCGTCGTTCAGCTTGGCGCAGCGCTCGAGCAGCCGGGAGTGCAGGTAGAAGACGTCGCCCGGGTAGGCCTCACGCCCCGGCGGGCGGCGCAGCAGCAGCGAGATCGAACGGTAGGCTTCGGCCTGCTTGGACAGGTCGTCGAAGACGATGAGCACGTGCTTGCCGTTGTACATCCAGTGCTGGCCGATGGCCGAACCGGTGTACGGGGCGATGTACTTGAAGCCGGCGGAGTCGGAGGCCGGGGAGGCCACGATGGTGGTGTACTCCATCGCGCCGGATTCCTCAAGGCTCTGCTTGACGGAGGCGATGGTCGAGCCCTTCTGGCCGATGGCCACGTAGATGCAACGGACCTGCTTCTTCGGGTCACCGCTCTCCCAGTTCGCCTTCTGGTTGATGATGGTGTCGATCGCGATGGCGGTCTTGCCGGTCTGGCGGTCGCCGATGATGAGCTGACGCTGGCCGCGACCGATCGGCGTCATGGCGTCGATGGCCTTCAGACCGGTGGACATCGGCTCGTCGACCGGATGACGGTGCATGACGTCCGGGGCCTGCGCCTCGAGAATACGACGGCCTTCACTCTGAATCGGGCCCAAACCGTCGATCGGGTTGCCCAGCGGGTCCACGACGCGACCCAGATATCCGTCGCCGACAGGCACGGACAGCACTTCGCCGGTGCGGCGGACCTCCTGGCCCTCCTCGATGCCTGCGAAGTCGCCGAGGATAACCACACCGATCTCGCGGGCGTCAAGGTTGAACGCCAGGCCGAGGGTGCCGTCCTCGAAGGTCAGCAGCTCGTTGGCCATGCAACCAGGCAGTCCCTCCACGTGCGCAATGCCATCGCCGGCCGTGGCCACATAGCCCACTTCCTGGGTGGGTGTGTCGCTCGGCTTGTACGACTCGACGAAATCCTCGAGCGCACTGCGTATCGCGGCGGGATCAATGGTCAGTTCTGCCATGATCACTCCTTATTGATGATTGTTGTGTTGTCTGGTACGTCTCTCAGGTCCGCATCCCGTTGGTCACACGGCGCTGCAGTTGCTGCAGCTGGGCCACCACGGTGTTGTCGGTCACCTCGTCACCGATCTCGATGCGCATGCCGCCGATCACCGTGGGGTCGACGTTCGAATTGATGTGCACCGGACGTCCGAGCTTCTTCGAATACACGGCGATCAGCTTGTCGACCTGCTCCTGATTCAGCGGCGCGGCGGTGGTCACGGTGACCATCGATTCGCCCATATGACGGGAGAACTTGTTGATCAGCCAGTGAATCGTGGACAGGTACCTGCGGTTGCGAGGATTGCATGCGGCGTGTTCCGCCAGACGCATGGTGACCTTGTTGAGGTCCTTATTTCCGACCAGCGCGTACAGCAGCTTGATGCGGGCCTCGGCGGGGGCGTGGTCGCTGCTCAGGCCGGAGCGGATCACCGGCAGGTTGAGCAAGGCCGAATGCAGCTCGGCCAGTTCGATCGAGACCTGCAGCGTGGCGTCAGTGGCGTCGGCATAGTACATCATGCCGTCCACGCCGAAATCCTCGACGGCGTTCGCGATGTCCGAGACGCGGCTCCACCGGCGACCGACCAGATCGGTGAGGATCTCCATCGTCATCTCGTGGGCCTGGTCGCCGACCAGCTTGTTCAGCAGCGCGACCTTGTCCTCCACCGGACGCGATGGGTCGGTGAGGGCGCGTTCGAGCCTGATATTGCGATCGAGCACATTGGTGACCGAGAACAGCTCATTGCCGATGCGCCACGCGTCCTCAGCCGTGGCCCGAAGCTTCGGGGCCAGTGAGTCACGCGAGACGCGGTCGGCGATACGTGAGGCCTCTCCTCGCATCTGTCACCTCCCTTTCCTCATATTCCCGTGGTCGGATACGCCGGTCACTGCTTGTCATCGTCCAGATCCGCGATCATCTGGTCGATCATCGCGGACTGGGTGGCGTTGTCCTGCAGCTTGGCGCCAAGAATCTTGCCGGCAAGCGCGGTGGCCAGGGTGCCGATCTCGCCCTTAAGGCTGACCATCGCCTGCTGCTGCTGCGATTCGATGGCTCGCTGCGCGTTGGCGGTGATCTGTTCCGCTTCGGACTCGGCACGGGAACGAGCGTCGGCGATGATGTGGGAGGCCTCGCTACGGGCGTCGTCGCGGATCTTGGACGCTTCGACGCGCGCCTGGCTCAGCTGCTCCTCATACTTGCGCTTTGTGTCCTCAGCCTCGCGCTGAGCCTGCTCGGCCTTGGCGATGCCGCCTTCGATTCGGGCGGCGCGTTCATCGAACACGGCCTGGAACTTCGGCATGATCACCACATAGAACGCCACGGCGATGACGATGAGAACGACCAGCGACCACACGATGTCGTAGATCTCGGGAATGAACAACGCGATTCCCGAAACTTCTTCCTCCGCTAGCGGCATGGCTTCTCCTTTCTGTTTACCGGGCTGCCGTCAATGATGAGCGAACAGCTCCGGATCACATCGCCAGCATGAACGCGACGAAGCCCAGCAGGCCCAGCAGCTCGATCATGGCGGCGCCGATCAGCATGAGGGTCTGCAGACGGCCGGCGACCTCGGGCTGGCGGGCGGTGGACTCAAGAGCCTTGCCGACCACGATGCCGATGCCCAGGCCAGGGCCCAGAGCGGCGATGCCGTAGCCGATCAGGCTGATGTTACCAGCAACTTCGGCGAGGGTGATGATATCCATGGTGTTGTCCTTTCTTACCGAAATCTGACAATTCCGAACGGCACCGTGACCTCCACGGGCCGAAATCTGTATATTCCGGGCTACTCCGCCTCCGGGTAGCTCTGGTTGATGTAGACCGTGGCGAGGATCGCGAACACGTATGCCTGCAACGCGGCCACGAACATCTCGAAGCAGGTGAACACCAGACCGCCGCACAGCCACAATGCGCCACCGACCTTGACCGCGGCTCCCGCGGATTCAATCAGATAGAACTGGGTGAACGCGTAACAGGTGGCGACCAGCAGATGACCGGCGACCATGTTGGCGAACAGTCGCACCGTCAGCGAGATCGGGCGAATCAGCACGAGCTCAAGCAGCTGCACAGGCGTCAGGATGATGTAGATCGGCCACGGCACTCCGGCGGGGAACAGCTCCTCCTTGAGGAAGCCGCCCAAGCCGTGCTCCTTGATGCCGGCGCGCCAATACTGCACGAACACCCACAGCGCGAAGGCCAACGGCATCACCACCGAAGCGGTGGCCGCGATGTTCATACCGGGGATGATGCCGCACAGATTGAAGATGAACACCGTCATGAAGATGGTGGTGATCATCGGCACGTAACGGCGACCGCGAATCGGCCCCATGACCTGGTAGATGATGTTGTCGCGGATGTAGTCGAGCAGCCATTCGACCGCAGCCTGCCAACGGCCCGGAATGACCTTGGCGCGGCGCGCGGTGATGATCAGGACCGTCAGCATGATAACGGTGGCCACCAGGCGTACCAAAATGATGCGGTTGATGGCGAACGGCGTGCCCTCGAACAGGATCTCCGGAGGCAGGAAGTCGCTCACGGAGGGAAGGTGCGGCCCCGATTCGGCCGCCAGCAGCATCGCGTCGCTCACTGAACCCATACTCTCGCCTCCTGTTTCGTGTCTGCTGTCAGTGTAACCCAACAGAACGGGCGAAATGTGACGTTACGGTTACTTCCGTCCATCCCGGTTGCGGAACACGACTCCGGCGGTCCCCATCAGGGATTCGGAGCCGGTTCCGAACGGCTGGATACGCATACTACCACCGGCCCCGACTTCCTGCAATCAACGCGACACTCCAGCCGGCGGCATCGATTTTCTTCACAATCCAGGCGTTCACATCGTGGTCGCCGCCGCCGGCACCACCCCGTATCCGTCGTCGAGGAAGGGTCGGAATCCGTCGGTGCGAGGGGCGCCCGGCTCATGGCGGATCGACCGGTCGGTGCCAAGCCGCTTCTCGGCGCGCAGCCGCGGCACCTCGGTCAAATCGTATGGCGTGGTCTGATATACCCAATTAAGCCAGTTGCGCCACAGCAGGTTGGCATGCGCGCGCCACGAGAACAGCGGCTCAAGCGAGGGATCGTCATGCGGGAAGTAGTTCTCCGGGAACGGCACGTTGGTCAGCCCCTTGGCCATATCGCGCTCGTATTCCTCGGCAAGCGTGGTTTTGCCGTACTCCCAGTGACCCAGCGCGAACACTTCGGAGAAGTCGCGCGTGGCGATCAGGCCGGGGCCGGATCGGGGGCCCCATGTCAGCACCTGCAGGTCGGGGTTGGCTGCCACGTCGTCCTCATCCACACCGGCCAGCCGGGAGTGGGGCTGCAGGGCGATCTCATCGAAACCGTTGGTCAGGAAGCAGTATTCATCCTGCAGATACTGCGGGAACACGCCGAACAGTTTGGTGGGCAGATCGCGTTTGCGCACGCCGTAGCGGTGGTTGAGCGCGGCCATCGCGCCCCAGCACAGGTACATGGTGGAGAACACATGAGACCCGGCCCAGTCCAGGATCGCCTCGAACTCGTCCCAATAGTCCACCTGCTCGAACGCCAGATGCTCCACGGGCGCGCCGGTGACCACGAATCCGTCATAGTAGTTGTTGCGGAACGCGTCGAGCGTCTCGTAGAACTTCACCAGATGGTCGGCGCTGACGTGGGTGGACTCGTGCGTGGAGGTCTTCATGAAGTCGATCTCCACCTGCAGCGGGGACTTGGAGATCAGGCGGAGCAGCTGGGTCTCCGTCTCGATCTTCTTGGGCATGAGGTTGAGGATCACCAGCTTGAGCGGGCGGACACGCTGACGTTCCGCCTCGGGCTTCTCCAACGCGAAGATGCGTTCCGAATCGAGTATGGCTCTGGCCGGCAGGCCGCTGGGGATCTTGATAGGCATGGTTCCCATTATGGCAAACGGGCGACCGGTACGGCTACGGCGCCTGCGCGGTTCGCGCGGACAGGCGCAAACCCGACGCAGACGCTCCGCTGAATCCCACGTCAGCACGTACGGTGGGCGCATGCGTCCAACACACACGACACGCCGGTTTGACTTTCCGAAAACAGCTCCTATCGTAGATAGAGCTGCCGCAAGGCAAGCCGACGCGGGGTGGAGCAGCTCGGTAGCTCGCTGGGCTCATAACCCAGAGGTCCATGGTTCAAATCCATGCCCCGCTACTGGTAGACCGCCGTCCTCGGAATCGTCCGAGGCGGCGGTTTTGTTTTTCCGGAGGCGGATGGACTACACGTGGAGTCACCTGTACTCCATCCGCACACGGCAGCACGTCCCTGCATAGGCCATCACACTAGACAGCCGGAACGAACGGCATCAGGAGCGGCGCCGGATGCTGGCGAGCATGACGGCTCCCACCGCCAAGGCCGCCACCGCCACGCCGAATACGGCCAGCAGATCGGATCCGGCCTGGGGCAGAGGATCGGCCTTCTCCGGAGTGACGGGCTCAACGGGCTCCTCCACGGTCACGACCTCGCCCTCGACACCGAGCTCATGGGTGGCCAGCACATCGCCCTCCCCGGATATCAGCGCGGCCCTCCAATACACCAATCCCGGCTCCTCCGATCGGACTTCGGGACTGGTGACCACCTGTTCGGGCAGGGTGTGGTCCACCGGCACGCGATGCGAGTCCACCAGCTTGCCGTTGCCGCCTGGCTCCTGCCCCTCCGGTACGGCTTCATAGGCGTCGAACACCACGAACGAGCCTTCGGGGATGTCCCCGGTGATGCGTGCGGTGTCATGGAATGGATCGCCGACGTCGACGGTTTCCGGGTCCACCTGCGTGGTGATTACCGGCCGTTCCGGAGTGTCATACTCATTGACCCTGGTACGCTCCCAGCCGTCGTTGTAGGCGCTGGTCACCGGCATGGCCCGGTCATCGCCGGCAAAGCTGTAGACGAACACGTACCAGCCGTGTTGTTCCGCGGTGATGTGCACCGCCTCGCCGTGCGCGTCGGGTGCGCCGCCGCCTACGCGGATCGTGCCGTTGACGGCCGGATACTCCCAGACGCCCAGCAGACGATGGTTGTCATCCTCCTGCGGTTCCTCCACCGTGTCGGGGCGGTATGCCTCGTCGTTGGTCGGATCGGCCGGGTCGCCCGCCCACCAGACACGCACTTGGGCGTACGCGGTGTCCGCACCGAACCCGTACGCGTCGTCGCCGTCGAATGAGCCGTGGTCGTCGGGAAAGCCCGAAACCGTGATGGTATCGCTCAATTCCGCGCCTACCGTGGCGGAATGTTCGGTGACGGTGGATTCCACGGTCACTCGCGCACGGTTCGCATTGGTCTCCGGGATCTCCAGGAATGGGGTGACCACGTCCTGCGTCATGTATTCCCGGGCCTGTTCGCTCTGCCTGCCACGCTCGAACGCCCACACCCAGGTGCCGAACCCGCCGTCGACCGGTGCCAGATAAGGTTCGCCGTCCGCGGTGTGCGCCTGCACGGTCGCATGCTGATCGGGGCCGTCGAATACCGCTTCGCCGTAGCCGGCGGGCGTGTAGCCGCGGGAGGCCAGGGCGTCCAGGAACGCCTCGGCGCTCTGCCCTTGCTCCGGACTGATGGCACCGTCCAACGCGTCGGGATCGATCCGGTCGAAATACCAACCCGTGGCGTTGAGTTCCAATCCGGGCACCCAATGGTCACTCGCCCCGGCCACACCGGAGGTTACGGTGTCGGCCACCGGCTGCCCGGCATCGACCACATGCCGCTCCGCAACCGTGCCGAGGGCCGGCGTGAACGCCTTGCGCACCGAGAAGCGGACGCCGGATCCCGGCACGTCGGTGTTACCCGCGAAGCGCACGTAATCCTGGTTGCTGACCAGCTGCTGCAACGCCGGCCGCTGGTAGGTGGTGCTCACCGAAACCTCGCCCTCGCCGGTGGCACGCCACGCGTGGGTGATCGTCTTATCCGCCGAGACGCCCTGGACCCGCTGCCCGCCGCCGACGAACTCCGCCGGACCGGATAAGGTCACGCTATAGGGTACGCCGGCCACCATGACGCCGGACGAGTTCTTCACGCCCACGCTCACAGTACCGGAGCGCAGGCCCTCCTCATAAGCGTATGAAGCCTGTGTGGATGCAGGCATGGATTGGCCGGCCTGGTTCCACAGCTCGTCCGCGGTTCGGGCCAGGTCCGGATGCTGGCCCTGGATGACCGCCCAATGGGACTGCCACGCGTTGGCGTCCAGATCGAAATACCGGTGGGCCAGCACGCCGATGCCCGCGTGAATCCGTGCGTCACGCGATTCGCGGTATTCCTCCGCCAGCCAGGCCACGCGCCGCGCCTGATCGGTGTCAGCGAGCGCGATCTCCTGGCTGTAGGACAGTTCCGAGGCCTTGCCTGCCTCGATGCAGTAGACGTGCCCTTGTTCCGATGAGCCGATCGCGCCGATGTAGAGCCGCTGCCCCGCATACTGGTAGGTCAGGTATGTGCCATCCGCCGGCGCCGTCAGCGGGCCGGCGTGCGCCGCGCCCATCAGCCCGCAGCAGATGGCCAGCGCCGCGATCACACCGGCGATCAGCGCCATCGGTCTGCGTAGTTGTGCGTTCATCTTCGTCCTTTCGATTGGCCTTCCCCCACGCCCCACGCGTCACTCTCGAGCCTGCCATGGTTGCGCGCAGCACGGCAGGGGTTCGTGCAAATGTGGTCGAACGATGAGTGACGCCGGCGTGTTGTGGACAACTCGCTGTTGAGGTTGTGCACATTCCACGGCTGCGGCGTCCGTGGACCGTCCACATATCCACAGTCGCAAGACTCGCCGGTGGCGCGATTCGCCGGCGCGCGTCCATATGCCGCAGCCGCGTCCGACAGTTGGGACGCCGGCCCCTACAATGGGCTGTATGGCAACAAACAACAGCGCATCCAAGCGCACCACCAGTGAGAAACCCGCTCCGAAGAGGAGCACGCGCAAGCGCACGACGAGGACCCAGACGGCCGCCACCGCGAATTCCACCGCGGCGAAGTCGATGGCCGCCGGCGAGGTCCCCGCCCCTACCATCCCCGTCACCTCGCCCGAGCAGTTCGGCCGCATCGTGGTCATGGACGTGACCCCGAGCGCCGAGCAGGGCATGTTCCCGGCCCGCGTCGAACTGGGCGAGCCGTTCGAGGTCACGGCGCAGGTGTTCATCGAGGGACGCACCAAGGTCGGTGCCACCGCCGTGCTGCGCAATCCGCGTGGCCGTGAGATGCAGCGCGCCGCCATGACCTGCGCGAACCCCGGTCTCGACCGTTGGACCGTCATGCTCCAGGCCGGCGAGCACAGCGATCTGAAGCCGTGGGATGAGGACTATGCCGCCGTCAAGCGCCAGCTGGGCGAGTGGACCGTCACCATCGAGGGTTGGGAGGATACCTACACCTCGTGGCTGCACGACGCCCGCATCAAGGTGCAGGTCGGCGACGACGTGGAGAACGCCCTGGAAACCGGCGCCGAGATGCTCAACCGTTGGGCGCACACCGCGGACGCGCACCTGTCCGCCCGCGACCGCAAGCATCTGGAGCAGGCCGCCGAACGCATGTCGGACAAGGAGCGTCCGGCCTCCGCCAGGCTTGCCGAGGCCGACAACCCGCGCATCGAGGCGCTGCACAAGACGCACCCGCTGCGCGACGGCATCTCCGAAAGCCGTCCGCAGCGTTTCAAGGTCGAGCGTCCGAAGTCCAGCTTCGCCGCCTGGTACCAGTTCTTCCCGCGTTCGGAAGGCGCGTACCGCGCCGAGGACGGCACGATCGTGCAGGGCAATTTCAAGACCGCGCTCACCGGTCTGGACCGTGCCGCCGAAGAGGGGTTCGACATCGTCTACCTGCCGCCGATCTTCCCGATCGGCGTGACCAACCGCAAGGGCCGCAACAATTCGCTTGTGGCCGGCCCGCACGACCCGGGCTCCCCGTTCGGCATCGGCTCCGAGCTCGGCGGCCATGACACGGTGGACCCGCTGCTGGGTACGATGGACGACTTCAAGGCGTTCGTGGCCCACGCCCACGAGCTGGGTCTGGAGATCGCGCTCGACTTCGCGCTGCAGTGCTCCCCCGACCATCCGTGGGTCAAGCAGCATCCGAACTGGTTCCGCATCAAGCCGGACGGCACGATTGCGTTCGCCGAGAACCCGCCGAAGAAGTACCAGGACATCTATCCGATCGACTTCAACGCGGACATGCCCGGCATCGAGCGCGAGGTCGAGCGCATCATGAACCTGTGGATCGAGGCGGGCGTGACGATCTTCCGCATCGACAACCCGCACACCAAGCCGGTGCGCTTCTGGCAGGACGTCATCGCCGCGGTGACCAAGAAGCACCCCGAGGTCCTGTTCCTGGCCGAGGCGTTCACCCGCCCGGGCATGATGCGTGCGTTGAGCTACGTGGGCTTCACGCAGTCGCACTGCTACTTCCCGTGGCGCAACACCAAGGAGGAGCTGGCCGAGTACCTGCTCGAAACCAACGGCAACGACGGCTACTACCAGCACAACACCTTCTGGCCCACCACGCCGGATATCCTGACCGCCTACGTGCGCGACAACGGCATCGCCGGCCACGCCGTGCGCGCGGTGCTGGCCGCCATGGGATCGCCCTCGTGGGGCATCTACAACGGCTACGAGCTGATCGAGAACCGCCAGCGCCCGGGATTCGAGGAGCAGATCGACAACGAGAAGTACGAGATCAAGGTCCGCGACTGGAAGGAAGCCGACAAGTACGGCATCGCCGAACTGCTCGGTTCGCTCAACGAGATCCGCCGCAACCATCCGGCCACCCGCAGCTACCACAACCTCACGGTGCTGCCGACCTCGGATCCGAGCATCCTGGCGTTCGCCCGCCACACGCCGGCCGCGCTGACCGGCACCGGCCAGGCGGACACGCTGATCGTGGTCGTGAACCTGGACGGCTACAACGCCCACCAGTCCACCGTGCACATCGAACTGCCCGAGCTCGGCCTGCCGACCGACCGCGCCGTCACCGTGCGCGACGAGCTGACCGGCCGCGAGTTCCAGTGGGGCTGGGACAACTTCGTCTCGCTGGCCCCGTGGGCCGACGTGGCGCACATCCTCAGCGTGCAGGGCTGAGGTATCGTAGGTAACGGAATATCCGTCTGACCTTCCAAAGGAGAAGACAATGGCAGAAACCTTCAACGTGGTGGTGGAGATCCCGCGCGGTTCCAAGAACAAGTACGAGGTCGACCATGAGACCGGTCGCGTGTTCCTGGACCGTACGCTGTTCACCTCGATGGGCTACCCGGATGATTACGGCTACATCGACGGCACCCTCGGCGAGGACGGCGATCCGCTCGACGCCCTGGTCATGATCCCGAACTCGGTGTTCCCGGGCTGCGTGGTCGAGTGCCGCGCCGTGGGCCTGTACCACATGGTCGATGAGGCCGGCGGCGACGACAAGGTGCTGTGCGTGCCCGCCGATGTGCGCTTCGACGACATCAAGGACATCGACGACGTCTCCGAGTACCACAAGGCCGAGATCAAGCACTTCTTCGAGCAGTACAAGGCCCTGGAGCCCGGCAAGGAGGTTATGCCCGGCGACTACTGGGCCGGCGTGGCCGAGGCCGAGAAGGAGATCGTGGCCGCCAAGGAGCGTCTCGCCGCCCAGGGCGAGTGAGTCCGTCTCCTCGGTAACGTTTGCGGGGCGCATGGTATGAACCATGCGCCCCGTTCGTATAGGTGTCCGGAGAGGGAACCGACCGCTACACCAGCAGCGTCACGATCAGACTGGCCACGGCCACCACCGGCCCCAGGAACATCACCGGCATCAGCCCGATGCCGAGCCACGGGTGCGCGGCGCCCTCCACCGGGTTCGCGTCCCTCGCCCACAGATATGAGGCGATGCCCAGCAGCACCGCCAGCACCGCAATCACCGCGCAGGCAGCCCATGCGACCGTCAGGGCCGGACCGCCGTCCGCGGCACGGCAGGCGGCGAACAGATCGGGCAGGAAGCACCAGCCGGGGGCGGCGATCATCGCCACCCCGCCGGTCACGCCGTGGGACAACGAACGGATCAGATGCGACCGGTCCTCACGCGCCATCTGCCGCGCGAACGAGACCAGCACCAGCGCCACCAGCAGCCCCACGACCCCGGCGGCCCACGTCTCCTGCGGGTAGAACCCCACCGGTTCGGTCCCTTCGGCGCCCGTGGCGCGCACAGGGAAGAACAGCGCCCCCAACGACTGCCCCACGGCGCACGCCAGGGACAGCGCACCGGCCACGGCCGCAATCACCCTGCCGGCCAGCCCGTCGCGCAACGACGAACACCATGTGAACAACGCCATGGCCGCCACCACGGGAACCGTCGTATAGGCAACGTGCACGGCACCCTGCAGATCGCGCAGCGGCGAGCATGCCGACACCGCCACCAGCACCACGTACGCGCAGACCTGAACCGCCGCCACCCTGGGGAACGGAATCGCATCGGGCTGTTCCGCCGTCTGTGCCGACGACTGCGTCTGAATCATGGTCGCCCTCTTTTCTATCGGACAATCGAACCGTTCCTTGCCATTCCAATGTAGTCTACAGTGTCCACATACTGCGCCGCGTCCCCGCAATTGACTTATCCCAAACGTACAATCCAACCAAAAGGGGCGTTGCGTTCCATCAGCCCGTGTCGGGGAAACGATCGAAGGAGGAGCAGGTGACGGATCTGACGTTGATGACTGCGGCGGAAGACCCCGCCACCGTGCTGCCCTCGCTGGCGCTGCTGCCACACCGCGTGCGCGTGCTCCCGCTGGATCTGGCGAGCATCGTGCGTCTGCCCGAGGACACCATCCTGTTCGTCGACGCCCGCGACGACCTGGCCACCGCCAAAACCGTGTGCCTGATGATGCATGCCTCGGGGCTGACCATACCGATCATCCTGATCCTGACCGACGGCGGATTCCCCGTGGTCACCGCCGAATGGGGGACCACGGACATGGTGCTGGCGTCCGCCTCGCCCGCCGAGGTGGAGGGACGGCTGCGGCTGGCCGGCGAACGCCAGCCGGTGCGCGCCGACGCCGTGCAGAAGCTCGACACGCCGGTCCTGAGCGACGGGCAGGACGGTCTGTTGCGCTGCGGCGATCTGGTGATGGATGTCAACGGCTATACGGCCAGCCTGCACGGCCACCCGCTCGATCTGGCCTACAAGGAGTTCGAGCTGCTCAAATACCTCATGCAGCACCCCGGTCATGTCTTCACGCGCGCCCAGCTCCTGCAGGAGGTATGGGGGTACGACTACTACGGCGGCACCCGCACCGTGGACGTGCATATCCGGCGGCTGCGCGCCAAGCTCGGCGGCGAATACGAGCATATGATCGGCACCGTGCGCAATGTGGGCTACCGGTTCGACCCGCCCGAGGACGCCTTGGGGGATGAGTGACATGCCGCGCGAATCCAAACGCGCCCGGTTGCGGCGCATGCATGACGAATACGCGATCCTCTGCCGTGTGATCCCCGAGCCGGCGTGCGCGCTGGATTTCGATTCCCCGTTCCAGTTGCTGGTGGCCACCGTGCTGAGCGCCCAGACCACCGACAAGCGCGTGAACACGGTCACCCCCGCGCTGTTCGCCGCCTACCCGACGCCCGAGGCGCTGGCGGCGGCCGACCCGCGGCTTGTGGAGGGCATCATCCGTCCCATCGGCTTCTACCATGCCAAGACGCGCAACATCATCGCCCTGTCCGCCCAGATTGAATCCCGGTTCGCCGGCCGGGTGCCCGACACCATGGAGGAACTGGTCACCCTGCCCGGCGTGGGCCGCAAAACCGCCAACGTGGTGCTCGGCAACGCGTTCGACATGCCCGGCTTCCCCGTGGATACGCATGTGATCCGCGTGACGGGCCGGCTGCGCTGGCGCGACGACTGGAACGACCCCACCCCCGACCCGGTGCGCATCGAACGGGAGATCACCGCCTGCTTCCCGCCCGAGGAGTGGACGGACCTGTCGCACCGGCTGATCCTGCACGGGCGCGCCACCTGCCACGCGCGCAAACCCGACTGCGGGGCGTGCCCCCTGAACGACACCTGCCCTTCCGCTCATTGACAGCCGTTATTCAGACGCAGCGGCTACACTCGGTACCATGCGTACTCAGAGGAACGATGCGTGGAAGCGTTGGGCCGTGTTCGTGGCGGTCGCCGCCGCGCTGTGCATGCTGCTGTGGGCGGGCTGGACGCTCCTGAAGGACAGTCACGTCATCGACCACGTCAGCTCGATCCAGTCCGACACGGCCGTCACCATCGGCGTTCCGGACGCACCGTCCTCGATCGACATCCGTACCGACGACAACCCCGCCATCGAGCAGGCGCTGCTCGGCAACGTGTACGAAACGCTCGTCTCCCGCGGCCAGGACAACTCCCTGACCGCCGGTCTGGCCAAGCAATGGGACGTCTCCGAGGATGGCCTCAGCTACACCTTCACGCTACAATCCGGGCTGCGGTTCTCCAACGGCCATGCGCTCGACTCCTCCGACGTGGTCTGGTCCCTCCAGCAGGCCGTGCAGCAGCAGTACGTCGGCTCCGAGGCGCTCGACCATCTCGCCGAGGTCGCCAATCCGGACAAGGACACCGTCACCATCACGCTGTCCTCCCCCGACCCGACGCTGCCCCGGACCCTGGCCGGACGCGCCGGCATCGTCTACGACGAGGACGCCTCCATCGACTACGCGCGCCAGGCCTTGGGCTCCGGGCCGTTCACCGTCTCCGAGTTCCGCCAGGGCGTGTCCATCGCGCTGCGCGGCAACGACTCCTACTGGGGGCAGGCCCCGGCCTCCTCGCAGATCACCCTCCGGTATTTCGCCGACGAATCCTCGATGGTGGAGGCGCTGCGGAACGGCGAGATCGACATGGCGCTGCCGCTGAGCGCGGCCACGGCCCAATCGCTGAGCGAGGACCCCACGCTGATGGTCGCCACCGGGGAGAGCCTGAACAAGACCACGCTGGTGTTCAACAACGACGCCGATTCCATCCTTTCCGATTCGCAGATGCGGCAGGCCATACGGTATCTGGTCGACACCGCCGTCATCACCCAGTCGCAGGCCGACGCCTCGCAGGAGCTGGGCGGCCCGATCGGCCCGCTCGACCCGGGGTACGAGGATCTGACCGGCCTGTTCCCGCACGACACGGACCAGGGTGCCGCCCTGGCCTCGTATTTCGGCACTTCGTACTACGGCGGGGGGCTCCGGTTCGTCGTCCAGCAGGAGTACGCGACGCTGGCCACCACCATCGCCTCGCAGATCGAGCAGGGGGGTGTGCCGGTCAACGTGGAGGCGCTGGCCGAGAACGACTACCAGGTGCGCATCGACTCGCGCCAGTTCGACCTGACGCTGCGGACCGAGGACGGGGACGATTCCGCGGCGCAGTACGCCGACCCGCAATCGCTCTCGCAGTACACCGATTCGCAGGCGCAGGACCAGTACAAGGCGGCCATGGCGGCCCCCAACGATGAGGAGTACCAGGACGGCCTGCGCGCCTTCGCCCGTACGGTCAGCCAGGATGCGGCCAGCGATTGGTTGTACTCCTGCCGGACGTTCGTGGCGGCCCAGCCCCGGTTGAGCGGCTACGCCACGAATATGGTGGACCGGTGGCTGCCATTGTCCGATATCGCGCTGTCGTAACGGATTTCTAGACTGTCGTGTATGACAGAGAGCCACAACACCATCATCAATGCGCATCTGACGCCGCTGCCCGACCGGGTGGGCGTCGACGGTCTTGAGGACAAGTGGCGCGGCGTCTGGGACGGCAACGGCACGTACAAGTTCCAGGGCACCCGCGACCGCAAGGCCGTCTATTCGATTGACACCCCGCCGCCCACCGTCTCCGGTTCGCTGCATGTGGGGCATGTGTTCTCCTACACGCACACCGACGTGATCGCCCGGTTCAAGCGCATGCGCGGCTACGACGTGTTCTATCCGATGGGTTGGGACGACAACGGCCTGCCCACCGAGCGCCGTGTGCAGAACTACTACGGCGTGCGCGTGGACACCTCGCTGAAGTACGATCCGGACTTCAAGCCGCCGTTCGAGGGCACCGACGGCAAGAAGATCGACGCCAAGGACCAGGTGCCGATCAGCCGCCAGAACTTCATCGAGCTGTGCGAGAAGCTCACCGCGCAGGACGAGAAGCTGTTCGAGGCGCTATGGCGCAAGCTGGGCCTGTCGATCGACTGGTCGCAGACCTACCACACCATCGGCGAGCATCCGCGGCGCGTGGCGCAGAAGGCGTTCCTGCGCAACCTGAAGCGCGGCGAGGCCTACCAGAAGGAGGCGCCGGGCCTGTGGGACGTGACGTTCCAGACCGCCGTGGCCCAGGCCGAGCTCGAGTCGCGCGAGTACCCGGGCTTCTACCATAAGGTGGCGTTCCGTTTCGAGGACGGCACCCCGATCTACATCGAGACCACCCGCCCCGAGCTGCTGGCAGCCTGCACCTCGCTGATCGCCAACCCGGAGGACGAGCGCTACCAGCCGTATTTCGGCCAGACCGTGTATTCGCCGCTGTTCAAGGTCAAGGTGCCGATCCTGGCGCACAAGGCCGCCGAGATGGACAAGGGCGCCGGCATCGCCATGTGCTGTACGTTCGGCGACGTGACCGACGTGGAGTGGTGGCGCGACCTGAACCTGCCGCTGCGGTCGATCATCCAGCGCAACGGCCGCATCATCATGGACACCCCGGATTGGATCGCGGACGAGGCCGGACGCGAGCTGTTCCAGCAGATCGCCGGCAAGACCACGTTCTCCGCACGCAAGGCGATCGTGGACGCGCTGCGCGAGTCCGGCGACCTGGACGGCGAGCCGACGCCGACCAAGCGTATGACGAACTTCTACGAGAAGGGCGACAAGCCGCTGGAGATCGTGACCTCCCGCCAGTGGTATCTGAAGAACGGCGGCACCGACCAGCAGTTGAACGCCGAGCTGATCGAGCGCGGCCGTGAGCTCAACTTCCACCCGGATTTCATGCGCGTGCGCTATGAGAACTGGGTCAATGGCCTCAACGGCGACTGGCTGATCTCCCGCCAGCGCTTCTTCGGCGTGCCGTTCCCGCTGTGGTACCCGGTCAAGGCCGACGGCACCGCGGATTACGAGCATCCGATCACGCCGAGCGAGGACGTGCTCCCGATCGACCCGACCACCGACGTGCCGGAGGGCTACGACGAGTCGCAGCGCGACGTGCCGGGCGGGTTCACGGCCGAGCCGGACATCATGGACACCTGGGCCACCTCGTCGCTGACCCCGCAGATCGTGACCCGCTGGGAGGAGCCGGGCGAGGAGAATCAGGCGATCTTCAACGCCACGTTCCCGATGGATCTGCGCCCGCAGGGCCAGGACATCATCCGCACCTGGTTGTTCTCCACCGTGGACCGCGCGCATCTGGAGAACAAGTGCCTGCCGTGGGCGCACGCCGCGCTCTCGGGCTGGATCCTGGACCCGGATCACAAGAAGATGTCGAAGTCCAAGGGCAACGTGGTGGTGCCGAACGAGCCGATCGACAAGTACGGCGCCGACGCGGTGCGCTACTGGGCCGCCGCCGCCCGCCTGGGCCTGGACGCCACCTATGACGAGGGCCAGATGAAGATCGGCCGCCGCCTGGCCATCAAGCTGCTCAACGCCACCAAGTTCGCGCTGGCCATCGGCCGCGAGGACGAGAACCATCATGTGGGCGCCGCCGCCACCGCCGCGTGGAATCCGGCCGACGTGACCGAGCCGCTGGACCGTGCCGCCATGGCCGCCATGGCCCGCGTGGTGCGCGAGGCCACCGAGTCGCTGGAGGCGTACGAGCATTCCAAGGCGCTGGAGGCCATCGAGACCTTCTTCTGGCAGTTCTGCGATGACTACATCGAGCTGGTGAAGAACCGCGCCTACGGCACCGCCGATTCGACCGGCGTGACGCCGAGCGAAGCCGCCGTGCTCTCCGCGCGCACCACGCTGGGCCTGGGACTGGATGCGTTCGCGCGCCTGCTGGCCCCGTACCTGCCGTACGCCACCGAAGAGGTGTTCAGCTGGATGCATGAGGGTGAGGGCTCCGTGCACCGCGCCGCCTGGCCGGATGCGGCCGTGTACGAGGCGGCCGCCGGTTCGGTGTCCGCCGACGTGCTCGACTGGGCGGGCAAGGCCCTAGCCGAGCTGCGTGGCTTGAAGTCGCAGGCCAAGGTCTCGATGAAGACCCCGATCCTCTCCGCCACGCTGGCCGCGCCGACCGACGCCGTGGAGGCGATCACCAGCACGCTCAGCGACATCGCCGAGGCCGGCCGTGTGACCGGTCCGCTGACCGTGGTGGAGGCCGCCGCGGGCGAGGGCGAGGCGGATGCGACCGTTGCGGTGACCGCCAGCGAGCTGGGCGAGCCGCCGGCCAAGAAGCCGAAGGCCTGATCCAAGGCTCTATTTCCGCTCGGGGGGGGCGTCCGATGGATATCGGACGCCCCCTGTGTTATTTCGGCATTCCTTCCCCAACACGCCCGACCTGTGCGGACGCTGATCCATCATGACTCTGATGCAAGATACAAAACGTTGTAATTCCAACGATTCTCGAGATGGATCACGGTCACAAAGTATCAGAGTCCGCACAAGTCGGGCGTGTCGGACCGATACGAGACGTGCTACGACTGGGCGGCGATGCGTTCATGGCGGGTCTTGGATTCGCTCACCACGAAGGTGTGGTAGGACTCGGCGATGTCCGGGTCCAATCCGGCCTGCTCCGCGAGCGTGCGCAGCCGTGCGATCTGGCGGTGTTCCCGCTCGTTGTCGGCGGGGGCGAACCCGGCCCGGGCCTTCCATTGGCCTATCCGGGCCGTGTACTTGAACCGTTCGGCCAGCAGCATGATGATGGCCGTGTCCACGTTGTCGATCGATCCGCGCAGCCGCTCGATGGCCTGCACGGCCTCGGCCGTCTCGGGGTGCTCCCGTGCTTCGGCGGCGTCGATGGTGCAATCGCGCCAACCGCTCTGTTCGTTATCGCTCATACCCGTCAGCCTAGCGCATCCCGCGGGCGGTGGGCAGCACCCCGAGTTCTAGATAGAAGTGCAACACCTGTCTAAGGTTGGAGGTGACCATGTTTCATCACATAGTGGTACGGAATGCACATACGCCCCTTAGAAAGGCTCCGTACCGTACCACACCCCTCCGCCGGATTAAGGATTGGCTGTATTCCGCCGTTCCTGTTCATACCACATCCATGTGGTACGGTACGGAACCTCGCATGCGGGATGCGACCCGTCACGTACCACGTCGTGGTGGTACGCGGTTATGAAAAACCGCCGCGGCTCGTTGCGTACCACGGCGGTTGATGCGTTCGGCGTCCGGCTGCAGCTCAGTTGCCGTTGACGGCGCTGGAGTTGCTCTGCTGGACGATGGCGGCCAGGAAGTCGCGGTTGGTCGGCGTCTTCTTAAGCCTCGGCACGAGCGTCTGATAGGCCTGCTCCGGTTCCAGACCGCCCAGCAGGCGGCGCAGACGGTAGATGACCGGCAGCTCGTCGGGCGGGGTGATGAGCTCCTCGCGGCGGGTGCCGGACGAGTTCACGTCGATGGCCGGGAACAGGCGCTTGTCGGCCAGTTCGCGGCTGAGCTTGAGCTCCATGTTGCCGGTGCCCTTGAACTCCTCGAAGATCACCTCGTCCATCTTCGACCCGGTCTCCACCAGCGCGGACGAGATGATGGTCAGCGAGCCGCCGTTCTCGATGTTGCGGGCCGCGCCGAAGAACTTCTTCGGCGGGTACAGCGCCTGCGCGTCCACACCGCCGGACAGGATGCGGCCGGAGGCCGGGGCCGCGATGTTGTAGGCGCGGGCCAGACGGGTCATGGAGTCCAGCAGCACCACCACATCCTGGCCGAGCTCGACCAGGCGCTTGGCGCGCTCGATCGCCAGTTCGGCCACGGTCGTGTGGTCGGAGGCCGGACGATCGAAGGTGGAGGAGATGACCTCGCCCTGCACCGTGCGCTCCATGTCGGTGACCTCTTCGGGGCGCTCGTCCACCAGCACCACCATCAGATGCACCTCGGGGTTGTTGGTGGTGATCGCGTTGGCGATGTTCTGCAGCGTGATAGTCTTGCCGGCCTTCGGCGGGGAGACGATCAGGCCGCGCTGGCCCTTGCCGATCGGGGCCACGATGTCGATCAGACGACCGGTGAGCTTATTCGGCGTGGTCTCCTGCTTCAGCCGCTCCTGCGGGTACAGCGGGGTGAGCTTGGCGAACTGCGGGCGGTTGGCCGCCTCCTCCACGCTCATGCCGTTGATCGAGTCGATCGCCTGCAGCGGCACGAACTTCTGACGCTGGTTGCGGCGCTCCCCCTCACGCGGCGGGCGGATCGTGCCGTGCACGGCGTCGCCCTTGCGCAGGCCGTACTTCTTGACCTGCCCCATCGACACGTACACGTCGTTCGGTCCCGGCAGATAGCCGGAGGTGCGCACGAACGCGTAGGAGTCCAGTACGTCCACGATGCCCGCGACCGGCACCAGATCCTCCTGCGGACGCTGCTGCTCCTCGCGGTCCTCGGTGTTCTCGCGGTCACGGCCGCGCATGCGGCGCTGGCGGCGATCATTGCCCGCGGCGTTGTTGTTCCGGTCGCCGCGGTTGCGGTTGCGGCGGGAGAACTCATGGTCCGCGCCCTCGTCCTCATGCTTCTGGTCGGGCAGAGCGGCGAGGATGTCGTCCAGCTCGTGATCCGGTTCGGACGCACGCTGACGGTCGGCGGGGGCATGCTTCTGATCGCGCTCGCCGCGGCGGCGACGGCGCATCGGCTGCCCGGAGTCATCGACCTCATCCTGGTGACGGTGCTCGCGGGATTCCGGCTTGGCGCCCAGATCCAGCTCGTCGAGCAGGGTGGAGGCGAATTCGTCGGCGGACTGACGCTCATGGGCGGCGCGACGCGGCCTGCGTTCGGCCTGCTCCGCCGGCTCCGCGGCGGGGGCGGCGGGCTGCTCGGGTGCCGCGGCCGCCTGGGGGGCGGCGGGCTCGTCCGCCGGGGTTTGCTCGGCCGTGCGCGTACGGCGAGGCTCAGTATTCTTCGGCGCGCGGACCGTTACACCTTCCGGGGCCTCTCCCCCGTTACGCGCGGCCTGCAGGGTGGCGAGCAATTCCGGCTTACGCATCGTCGACGTGCCACGAAGACCCATCTGCTTGGCGAGCTCCTTGAGCTCGGGCAGCTTCATCTCTTCAAGATTTTGGCTATTGGCCACTGTTGGTACCTTTCCTTGGCCGTAACCGCCAGCGATATAACCGGCTGCGGCTGGTGACAGGATTGCGGAAAACCCGCGATGGAACGTCCGGCATGGCAAGCATTGCTAACGGACGTTGTTCACCATACTACGCCATGCCGACCAACCGCAAAACCACGATTCTTGTGCACCGGAAAGGCCACAACTGCACATGAAAAAGGTCCTTCCGTTGCAGGGCGGGATGCCACTGCACCAGAAGGACCTTGTGCACGAGACGTCATGCCGGAATCAAACCGGCCGACAGCCCGGTTACTTGCTTTCATGATAGGACTGCTCGGTATTGACGCTCCACACGTTCTTCTTGGACGTCTTGCCGGTTTTGATGTTGCCGACCGCTTCCATGGCCGTAGCCATCGAATGGTCCATGTTGTTGTACCGGTGCTGGCCGTTGCGGCCCACACAGTACAGGTTGCCGAACGAATCCAGGTACTCCACCAGCTCGTCCATGTGGCTGTAGGTGTCGAAGTACGCCGGATACGCCTTCTTCACGCGTTCGCGGTGCGAGTCGATGACATCCTGCGGACCGTTGATCACGCGCATGCGGGTGAGTTCCTGGATGGCGAAATCCCGGGCTTCCTCGTCGCTCATCGACCAGAACGAATCGCCCTCCTCGCAGAAGTACTCCAGTCCGATCCACACCGTGTCGTCCACATCCTTGACCAGGTAGGGACTCCAGTTGTTGAAGATCTGCAAACGGCCTACCTTGTAGCCCGGATCCTGCACGTAGATCCAGCAGTCCGGCACGATCGGCGGATTGCCCAGCGTGGGGATGTCGGTGGTGTTGCGCAGCTTCAGGTGCTTGACCAGCAGTCCCACGGTCACGAAGTCGCGGTACGGCAGGCCGTTGGCGATCTCGCTCATATCGGCGGGCACCTGCGCGGCGCCCTCACCCGCGCCCAGGGCGTTGACCAGGTCCTTCACCGGCATGGAGGAGATGAACTGGTCGGCCTTCAGCTCGGTGCGGTTGCCCTCGCAATCCTCATACACCACGGATTCGATGCGGCCGCCCTCCTGGCGCACCTGGACCACGTTCGCGTCGGTGATCACACGCACGCCGGCACGCTCGCAGTTGCGCTCCACGGTCTCCCACAGCTGGCCGGGCCCGTACTTGGGGTACCAGAACTCCTCGATCAGGCTGGTCTCCACCTTGGAGGAGTCCTGCTTCTTCGGCAGCAGTTTGAGGAACGCGTTCTTCAGCACCTCGGTGATGCTCAGGCCCTTGACGCGCTGCGCGCCCCAGTCGGCCGAGATCTGCGAGGGGTGCCGCCCCCACAGCTTCTCAGTGTAGCCCTCGAAGAACATCGAGTACAGCTTGCGCCCGAAACGGTTGATGTAGAAGTTCTCCAGGTTGTCCTCGGGCAGCTTGTGCACCATCGACTTCAGATACGAGAACCCGGCCTCCAGCGTCAGCTTGGGGCCCATGGCCTTGAGCGTGTTCGGGCTCAGGCTGATCGGGTAGTCGAAGAAATGCCGGTTCCAGTAGATGCGGGACACGCGGTGCCGCTTGAGCATCACCTCGTCGCAGGTCTCCGGGTCCGGCCCGCCCGGTTCCAGGTCATGATGGCGGCCGAGCTTCCTGTCGTCGTAGCTGGGCGCACCCTGCAGCGGCAGGGTGTCGCGCCACCACTGCATGATGCGGTCGTCCTTCGAGAAGAACCGGTGGCCGCCGATGTCCATCCGGTTGCCGTTGTGCTTCACCGTGCGCGAGATGCCGCCGAACTCGCGGGTCGCCTCCAGCACGGTCACGTCGTACGCGTCCGCGCCGCCGTCCTTCATCAATTCCCATGCGGCGGTCAGACCGGCGGGGCCGCCGCCGATGATCACCACGGTTTGCTTCTGCGTCACGTTCCGTTCTCCTTGCATTACGGTAAATCACGCATAGTTTACCCGAAAAGTCGGTACCCCGCATGGGGTATCGCCAAATCCTCACGATTGCGGCAAGGGTTGGTATCCATTCGCCCCGCGGATGTGCCTCCACGGGAATACAGGAAACGGGCCGATCCGTCTGTTGGAATCGACCCGTCGGATACGTTCCGTTCGTCACCGCTCATCGACCCGAACCCGATGCCGGACGACCGGTTCCGTGTGACATCAGATGCCGTCGGGGATGTCGATGTCGGATTTCTGGACCTCCTCCACGTTCACATCCTTGAACGTCACGATACGCACGCTCTTGGCGAACCGGGAGGACCGGTATACGTCCCACACCCATGCGTCGGTCAGCTGCACGTCGAAGTACACGTCCTGCCCGGCCGAACGCACGTTGAAATCCACCTTGTTCGCCAGGTAGAAGCGCCGTTCCGTCTCCACCACGTAGGTGAACAGTTTGATGACATCGCGGTATTCCTTGTACAGGGCGAGTTCGGCGTCGGTTTCGTAGTTGTCGAGATCCTCGGCGCTCATCACTTACCTTCCATATCGCGTTTGCGGCCACGCCCCAGGTTGCGCCACCAGGCGGTCTTCGACGATTTGCGTTCGGACGAGCCGTACGGCCAGCTGCTTTCCTCGCCGTCGGACGATTCGCGCACGTCGCCGGTCTCCGGCTCGCGGTAACGCTGGGTGGCGCGGGGTTCGGGCTGTTCCGGCGGAATGTGCTCCTGCCGCTGCGATTCACCCGGTTCGTCGCCCGGCTGCGACATCGGGGCCTTGGCCTCCTCCGGGATGACCGGTCGCGTCTGCTGTTCCTCGGCGTTGCACTTGCGGATGGACACCGAGTGCTCACGCATGCTCAGCGCCTCCTTGACGCCGGGGTTGTCCTCCAGCACATGCATGCCGAAGGCGTCGAGGGAGGCGATCGGATCGTATTCGTCGGCCAGGGTGTCCATGACGATCAGGTCCTGGTACTTGTTGTTCTCCGCGTCCCACAGCGCGTCGCGCGAGGTGCCCGAGGGCACGAAGCCGAGCGACTGGTACACGGAGATCGACCGCGTGTTCTTCTCCGGCACGCCGACCCAGATGCGGTGCATGCCCAGTCCGGCCGGTTCCGGGGCGAAGCCGAAGGTCATGACGCGAGGCATCGCGTCACGCGAATAGCCGCGGCCGCGGTAGTCCTTGCCGAGCACGATCTGGATGCGTGCGGAACGCGCCCAGCCGTCGATGTCGATCAGGAAGATCATGCCGATGACGTTGCCGGTTTCGGCCGCGTCGACTGTGCCGTCGTCGTCATGGTCCGCGTCGGTCAGGATCGACCAGGCGATGGTGCGGCGCGATTCGGGATCGTCCACACCGGTTTCGCTGCGGCCTTCCGCCCAGGCCACCGAGCGGCGGACCCAGGCGTGGACCACGGCGCGTTCGGCCTGCATGTCCTTGCCGGTGATGCGGGAGGCGCCGCAGTAGGCGCCCAGTTCGTCCATACGCGGCAGATCCTCCACGGCCGCCGGGCGCAGATGCACCATCTCGCCCCTGATCGGGGGGATGACGATCCGCGCCGGCAGTTCGCGGGAGACCGCGTCGGCATCAGTCAACGGAGGTTCGGCGTTCTGTTCCATGACATACACCCCTTGGTCATTCGCTTTCACTCTACCTCTCGACGGTATTGTACCCATCTCAAGATTCGCTGAAAGCATTGTGCACTAGGCGTGAAGCCTCTCCATCACGATCTTGTTGACCGCCTTGGCGTCGGCCTGGCCCTTGGTGGCCTTCATGACCGCGCCGATGATGGCGCCCATCGGCTTCATGTTGCCGGCCTTGAGCTTCTCGACCACATCCGGGTTGGCGGCCATGGCCTCCTGGACGGCGGCGACGAGCGCGCCGTCGTCGGAGACGACCTGGTAGCCGTGCTTGGCCACGACCTCGGCGGGGGTGCCCTCGCCGGCGAGCACGCCGGAGACGGTCTGCTTGGCCAGCTTGTCGTTGAGCTTGCCGTCGGCGATGAGCTTCTCGACCTCGGCCACGTCGGCCGGGGTCACCGGCAGCTCCTCCAGCGACACGCCCTTGGCGTTCGCCTCGCGGGACAGCTCGCCCAGCCACCACTTCTTGGCGCCGGCGGCACTTGCGCCGGCGGCCACGGTGGCCTCGATCAGGTCGAGGGCGTCGGCGTTGACCACGTCGCGCATCTCCAGGTCGGAGAAGCCCCACTCGCCCTGCAGGCGGTTGCGGCGTTCGCGCGGCATCTCCGGCATCTGCGCGGCCAGACGCTCGATGTGCTCCTTGGTGATGTGCAGCATCACCAGATCCGGATCCGGGAAGTAGCGGTAGTCGTCCGCGTCGGACTTGACGCGACCGCCGGCGGTGGTCTGCGAGGCCTCGTCCCAGTGGCGGGTCTCCTGCAGCACCTCGCCGCCGTCGTTCAGGATGGCGGCCTGGCGGCGGATCTCGTACTGGATGGTCTTCTCGATGCCGCGGAACGAGTTCACGTTCTTGGTTTCGGAACGGGTGCCGAACGGGTCGGTCGGGTTGCGGCGCAGCGACACGTTCACGTCGGCGCGCATGTTGCCCTGCTCCATGCGGGCGTGCGAGATGTTCAGCGCACGCACGATGTCGCGCAGCGTGCGCATGTAGGCGCCGGCGATCTCCGGGCCGCGGTCGCCCACGCCCTCGATCGGCTTGGTAACGATCTCGATCAGCGGCACGCCGGCACGGTTGTAGTCGACCAGCGAGTGGTCCGCGCCCTCGATGCGGCCGTCGGCGCCGCCGACGTGCGTGTTCTTGCCGGCGTCGTCCTCGATGTGGGCGCGTTCGATCGGCACGCGGAAGATCGTGCCGTCATCCAGCTCCACGTCCAGGTAGCCGTTGCCGTTGGTCGGCTTGTCGTACTGGGAGATCTGGTAGTTGCGCGGCATGTCCGGGTAGAAGTAGTTCTTGCGGGAGAACTGGCTCCACTCGGCGATCTCGCAGTGCAGGGCCAGACCCAGCTTGATCGCGTAGTCCACGGCCGCCTCGTTGAGCACCGGCAGCGAGCCGGGCAGACCCAACGAAACCGGGGTCAGCTGCGTGTTCGGATCGCCGCCGAACTCCACATGCGCCGGGCAGAACAGCTTGGTGTTCGTGCTCAGCTCGACATGCGTCTCCAGGCCGATGACCGGGTCGAACTGCTTGACGGCATCGGCGTACTTCATCAGTTTTTCAGCCATAATGTCTTGCTCCTCCGATGCTTCACTTGTTCAGGCCGTCGAGCCACGGGGTCTTCAGGGACTGCCAGATCGGGCCGCCCCACTGTTCGTTGAGCGCGGCCTCCAGGGCGGCGGCCGGCTTGTACATGACCTCGTCGCGCTGCTGCGGGGCGATGAACTGGATGCCGGCGGGCAGGCCGTCGTCGGACAGGCCGGACGGGATGCTCATGGCCGGGGTGCCAGCCAGGTTCGCCGGGATCGTGGCGATGTCGTTCATGTACATGGCCAGCGGGTCGTCCATCTTCTCGCCGAACTTGAACGCGGTGGAGGGGCTGGTCGGGGAGATCAGCACGTCGGCCTGTTCGAACGCCTTGTTGAAGTCCTGGATGATCAGCGTGCGCACCTTCTGCGCGGAGCCGTACCAGGCGTCGTAGTAGCCGGCGGACAGCGCGTAGGTGCCCAGGATGATGCGGCGCTTGACCTCGTCGCCGAAGCCGGCCTCACGGGTGTAGGCCATCATGTTGGCGGCGGTCTGCGGCACGTCGGCCGGCGGCATGACGCGCAGGCCGTAGCGCATGCCGTCGTAGCGGGCCAGGTTGGAGCTGACCTCGGAGGGCATGATGATGTAGTACGCGCCCAGCGAATACGGGAAGTGCGGGCAGGAGACCTCCACGATCTCGGCGCCCATCTCCTCCAGCAGCTTGACGGACTCGTTGAAGCGGGTCTGCACGCCCGGCTGGAAGCCCTCGCCGCCCAGTTCCTTGACCAGGCCGATGCGCATGCCCTTCAGGTCGCGCTTCATGCCTTCGCGGGCGGCGGCGGTCATCGGGCGCACCGGGGCCGGGATCGAGGTGGAATCGCGGCGGTCATGGCCGCCGATGATCTCCTGCAGCAACGCGGAATCCAGCACCGTGCGGCTCACCGGGCCGATCTGGTCCAGCGAGCTCGCCATCGCGATCGCGCCGAAACGGCTCACGCCGCCGTAGGTCGGCTTGACGCCGACCGTGCCGGTCAGGGCGCCCGGCTGGCGAATCGAGCCGCCGGTGTCAGTGCCCAGGGCCAGCGGCGCCTCGAAGGCGGCCACCGCGGAGGCCGAGCCGCCGCCGGAGCCGCCCGGCACGCGGTCGGTGTCCCACGGGTTGTGGGTCGGGCCGAACGCGGAATGCTCGGTGGACGAGCCCTGCGCGAACTCGTCCAGGTTCGTCTTGCCCAGCAGCGGCATGCCCGCGGCCTTGAGCTTCTCGATGACGGTGGCATCGTACGGCGGTACCCAGCCCTCGAGGATCTTCGAGGCGGCGGTGGTCACAATGCCCTTGGTCACGATCATGTCCTTGATCGCGATCGGCACGCCGGCCAGCTCGGGCAGACCCTCGGTCTGACCTTTGGCGGTCTTCTCGTCGAACGCGTCGGCCTGGGCGCGCGCCTCGTCGGCGGACACCTGCAGGAACGCCTGGATGCTCGGCTCGGCGGCTTCGATCACCTTCAGGTGGGCCTCGACCAGCTCACGGCTGGACACCTCGCCGGACTTGATCTTCGCGGCCATCTGCGCCGCGGACAGCTTCACCAGCTCTTCGGTCATCTCACTCCTCCCCCAGAATGCGCGGCGCCACGAACATGCCGCTCTCGGACACCGGAGCGCCGGAGACGGCCTCCTTCTGCGTCAGCGGAGCCTCGGCCACGTCCGGGCGCAGATACGCCTCCAGCGGCACCGGGTTGGCGGTCGGCGGCACGTCGTCTCCGGCGACCTCCTGCACCTTGTTGATGGCGTCGGCGATGACGTTGAGCTCGCCCTGCAGGCGGGCGATCTCCTCATCGGTCAGCGCGATTCGGGCCAGATCGCCCAAATGCATGATCTCTTCACGTGTGAATGTTGGCATGGCCTCAACTATATGAGCGCGGCGTGACACGTGGGTTACCGGTCTCACTTGACATCGGAGCGGCGGACCACGATCGCGCCGATCGCATACGCCACAACCACCCACGCCAGCAGAATCAGTCCGCTCTGCCACCAGGTCGGCTCGAACAGGCCGCTTGTTTCGGGGGTCGCGGCAACCGTCGTCTCCGCAATGGCATCCGCCGAGCCGACGTCGATGCTCACGTTCGTCGAAGACGACGACACCACCACATCGACGCCCGCCGTCAGAACATTCGACGCGGCCTGATCGGGCAGGCAACGCGCCACCGACTGCAGCCACGCAAACCGGTCGCCGGCCAGAGAGGCCATCGACAGCGCGGACGGGGCAATGATCAGCAGACCGACCAGCGCGAACACGCCGCCCATCGTCGAACGACAGACACCGCCCAGACCAGCGGCGAGCACCGTCATCGCGGTCAGCAGCAGCGCGCCGCCCAGAATACTCACACACGGCAACGCACGCTCATTGTCAGTCAGCGGAGTCAAGCCGCCCGGCGACAGCAGCGCGTAAGCCACACCCCAGGCCAGCAGCAGACCGGCCAGCGAAGACAGGAATGCGAGTGCGGCCGTCACCAGCGTCTTAGCGTTCAGGAACATCACGCGCCGCGGGTTCGCCACCAGCGACGACTGAATGGTGGACGACGAATATTCGACGCTCACCGCCATCACACCGAAAATGCCGGTCACCAGTAGACAGGTCGGTACGAATCCAGCCGCCGAGGACCACATGAACGACTCGGCCACCGGCTGCGGGGTGTCCAGGAACTCGCCGGTCTGCGGGTCGATGGACATCACGAACGACATGGCCCATGCCAGCAGCGCCGAACCGGCCGGCAGCAGGAGCGCATTGATGATCAGCAGCACGTATGTGGACTTCAGACTCAACGCTTTGCACAACTCGGCGCGAACGGCGTTGAGGAAGGTCAGACTCGGCGCGGTGCGGGCGGAACGATCGGCATGTGCGGCGTGGGCTCCCCTGCTCATTGCTGCACCTCCTTGGATTGCGCGAATTCGGACTCTGACACATTCGTGGCAACAGGAGGCGTCGATGATGCACTCGTTACCGGCATCGCACGACCCAAGTATTCGGCACGCGAATGGGTGAGCGTCATGTAGGCCTCTTCGAGCGAGGCGTGCTCCTGCACGAACAGGTAGGTGACCAGCTGCGCGGCGGCGAAGACACAGGCGGCGGCCCCCAGATCGGCGCCCGTGATGCGGAAGGCCGCGCCCTCCTGCGGGTCGCCGGTTTCACGCGTGATCGGCGTGACCGTGACCTCGGGCGCGTGGGCGAAGATGGCCCGCAGCTTCTCCGGCTCGGGCGTGATGACGCGCAGCGAACGCGTGGAGTGTTCGGCCACGAAGTCGGCCACGGTGGTGGTCTCCAGGATGCGCCCCTGGCCGATGATGACCAGATTGTCGGCGGTGAGCGCCACCTCGCTCATCAGATGCGAGCTCAACAGTACGGCGCGGCCCTGCGCGGCGTAGTAGCGGCACAGGTCGCGCACCCATTTGACGCCTTCGGGATCCAGACCGTTGATCGGCTCGTCGAGGACCAGGTTGTGCGGGTCGCCCAGCAGGGCGGCTGCGATGGACAGGCGCTGGCTCATGCCCAGGGAGAACGCGCCAGCCTTACGGGTTTTGACGGCGGCGATGCCGGTCAGGTCCATGACCTCGTCCACACGGCGCTTCGGGATGCCGTTGGTGAGGGCGATGCTCAGCAGGTGGGCGTAGGCGCTGCGGCCCTTGTGCGCGGATTTGGCGTCCAGCACCGCGCCGACGGCCCGCAGCGGGGCGCGATGCTCGGCGAACGGCCGGCCATCGATGAGGGCGCGACCGGCGTCCGGGGCGATCAGGCCGAGCGCGGCGCGCATGGTGGTGGACTTGCCGGCGCCGTTCGGCCCCAGGAAGCCGGTGACTTTGCCGTCTTCGGCGGTGAAGCTGACGTGCTCCAGCACCGATTTGGCGCCGAACCGTTTGGAGAGCCCCTCGATCTCGATCATGCCTCCGAGCCTACACCACCAGCGGTATGTCGGCCGCAGGTAGGGGGCACTGGCGCCATCTGATGCACAAAGTCAACACGCTTGATCCTGCCATCGATATTGAATTCCACCTGGAGTTCGGGAACCATGAAGCCTGCTTCTATGATGACGGCCCGACATTCGGATTCACCACCGTTTTCACTCCGGGCATCCGCATAATCATAATGCAGTGCCCTTATTCGATCAGGAGGAACCAGCTCGTCCCATTGATGCGCAGTCATATATGTATTGCAATACATGCGTTTCAGTTCGCCGTCTCTGGCCAGATTGAGCATCGCACGCCGCTGCGAATGGGTCGAACCATAGAAGCAACGTTTTTCCTTGGCTGCCTGATCAATGATTGTTTGGATCCCCGCGCTGATTCTCATGCATCGAACCCTAGCGAATAATGCGATGGCAGACACGGGAATCCCGACCATGTGTACGCAGGGAACGGTTTCGGGCGTGTTGTGGATAACTCATGCCCGATGGAGACCTTTTGGTGCACCAGCAAGACCGTGCTGCGGCAAAGCAACCAGATACAACCGGCCCTACATGGCGCGCTGGGCGATCCAACAGTGCATGGCCACGGCGGCCGCGGCACCGGCGTTGATGGAGCGTACGGAGCCGAACTGAGAGATGTACACCACATCGTCGGCCATCGACACGGCCTTTTCAGACAGTCCCGGCCCCTCGGCGCCGAACAGCATCAGGCAGCGTTCGGGGAAGCGGTAGGTCTCGATCGGCACCGCGCCCGGAATGATGTCGAGCGCGATAATCCGCGCCTCACGCAGCACACGCAGTCGCTCGCGCACTTCAACCCGTTGCATAGCCAGATCGGGGATGCACTCATGCCCAAAGTCCGGATGGGACGGGTCAAGGGTCAGCTGTGCGAGTTGGACCTCGCAATCGGCTATCTCGGCGGCGATGCCGGCGCGCCAGCCGGTGATCAGTTCGTCGATCGACGGATGGTATTCGACGTGCTGGTACAGCTCGGTCATCAACGCGCCCTTGCGATTCCACTTGTGCGGGCCGACGATATGCACACGCCGCGCGGCGAATGCGTTGGCGGTACGCACCATCGAGCCGATGTTGAAATCGTGCGTCCAATTCTCCACCGCCACCTCGAACCCGTGGCGGCCTCGCGCATCCAGGTCGGCCTTGATGGCGTCGACCGTCCAGTAGCGGTACCGGTCGAGCACGTTGCGCCGGTCGCCTTCGTCTAGCAGCTCGCCATCATACCGGGTGTCGTAGTTGGGCGACTGGGGGTCGTCCGGACGCGGCTCTCCGGGATGGACCTGAGCCCATGGCCCTACGCCGATCTCACGGAAGGTGGGTTCGCCGGAGGCCTTGGCGGCCAAGGAAATGGGATTCGGCTCGTGCATGAAATCACGCCTTGAGGTCGGATTCGTGGAAGACCTCGATGAACGGCAGGGCGTGCGATTCACCGTTGACCGGGTTGACGACGGTGATGGTCGGTTCGGTCATGTCAACGCCGCCGATCAGGGAGGCGATGGCGACGACCTGCGCGTTCTGCGCCTCCACGACACCGAAGTCCAGGCTCAGTTCGTTGCCGTTGCGCAGCGTGACCAGAGACGAGGTCTGCACATACGATTTCTCGGACAGCCAGGAATCCAGGAGGATGACGCGCTTATTCGCAATGCTCGGGCCCTTGATGGACGGGTAGACGAAGTCCATCACGAAACCGTCCAGGTCCTCGCCGCGGGAGGCGGCCGCCTGCACCATCGCACCAACCAGCGGCACGGCGGCTGCGGTCAGGGCGCCGACGGCATCGAAATCATCGATCGAATACCCCTGCTCCTCCAAGGTGTCGAGCAGGAGATGACCCACCACTGCGGCCCCTCGATGATCGAAGGTCACGGAGAACAGCTCGCTGAAGGGTTTGTCCGCCATCTCGGCGCGCATCAGCGTCTTCATCTGGTCGTACGGCGTCATCATGGCGAATGTCGCCTCGTCGATGGAGGTGGAGGCGGTGTTCATGGTCTCTTCGGTCATACGTCCAGCCTATCGCCGAGTGCCGCCAAACCGATTCCGGGCTATTGCGTGACCTCCGGGGCGGTGAGTTCACGGATGTTGGTCTTCTCCGCATCGAGCATTCCCACCTGTGCGATGATCTTGCTGCCATCGACCGCCTGCAGTTTGCGCGCGGTGACGAGCACACGCGATTCCAGCGACGAAGCGAACTGGTTGTAGGCGCCCACGGTGCGGGTGATGGCCGTACCGAGCTTGTTGGCGTGGTCGCCCAAGGTCACGAACCGGCTATAGAGCTCACGCGACAGGTCGAACAGCTGCTTGGCGTCATCCGTCAGCCCCTGCTGCCGCCACGCATACGCCACGGACTTGAGCACCGCCCAGAGTGTGACCGGCGAGGTGAGCGCCACCTTGCGGGCGAAGGCATCGTCCATCAGCGTGGGATCCGCCTCCAGCGCCGCCTGGAGCAGCGCCTCGTTCGGAATGAACGCCACCACGAAGTCGGGCGCCGTATCGAACGCCTGCCAATACGCCTTATCCCCCAGCGTCTTCACATGGTCGCGCAGCGCCTTGGCATGGGCCTTGAGCAGCTCGTTGCGGCGGGCCAAGTCCTCGACGGAGGCGGTCTCCGGGATCTCGCAGGCACGCTGGTAATCCGCATACGGCACCTTGGCATCGATCGGAATCGATTTGCCGCCGGGCAGATGCACCACCATATCGGGGCGCTGGATGTGGCCGTCCGAATCGGTGACCACCACCTGCGTATCGAAATCCACATGCTCCAGCAGGCCGGCCGATTCCACGATATTGCGCAGCTGCGCCTCGCCCCACGCGCCACGCACCTTATTGTTCCGCAATGCGGCCGACAGCGTGCTGGTCTCCTTATCCAACCGGGCCTGCTGCTCCCCCAAGCCGCGCAGCTGTTCACTCAGCGCGCCCAGCTCCTGTTTGCGCCCTTCCTCGATCTGGGCGACCTTCTGTTGCAGGGCATCCAGATTCTTCTGCACCGGGGCCAACGCCGACAGCACCTTGCCCTGTTCGTTCAAGGCCTGCGCCTGTTCGGACCGTCTGCGCTCGGCCTCCGCCGCGGCACGGTCCTTCTCATGCTGCATACGGACCTGCTCGGCCTGCTGCGCCTGAGCCAACTGCGACTTGACGAACGACAGCTGCTGGTTCAGACCATCGGCCTGCGCACGGTACTCCGCCGACTGCGTGGACAGCGAAGCGATCTCACGTCGAGCCGATTCCAACTCCCCTTTCACCTGGTCCAGCTCGCTTGACTTGACGGCGCGAGCCTGCTCATGGCCTTTGGCACGCCCCAGCACAAAGCCGGCGAACGCCCCCAGAGCCGCACCGACCACCACCATAACCACCATAACCAGTGGCATCATCGCAGAATCGAACATATGTTCTATTGAAGCGGCAGGCGTGGACGAGGGAACGGGCGTGAGCGAAACACCGGATACAATTCGCCAACCGCCACGCAAGCCAAAATAACCGGAAGGCCCCGGCCCACTAAAGGGGCCGAGGCCAAAGCGGACAGATCCGGAACGAACCGGGGACTACCGACATGGGCACCCACCGCATAACCGCCCGCTTCGACGAACCAGGACGAACCGGGGACCACCCATCAGTCCTCGGCAACGCCTTCCACGGTCACGCCGTCATCGACGAGCCGGTCGCTCGCCCAGGCGGAGAGCTCCAGATGCTCGCCGCCGGTGTGATCCACCAGCACCGTGTCGCCATCGTGCACGCGACCGCCCAGCAGCATGCGCGCCAGCTGGTCGCCGACCTCGCTCTGCACGAGGCGACGCAGCGGGCGGGCACCGTACGCCGGGTCATAGCCGGTGTTGGCCAACCATTCGCGTGCCGAATCCGTCACGTCGAGCGTGATGCGGCGTTCGGTCAGCCGGGCCGCGACCTGCGCCACCTGGATGTCGACGATGCCGCCGAGTTCCTCGCGCGTCAGCGGGTGGAAGACCACCAGCTCGTCCAGACGGTTGACGAACTCCGGCTTGAACTGCATGTGCACGGCATCCATCACGGCCTTGCGCTTGGCGTCCTCGTCCAGATCGGGCTGGACCAGGAACTGCGAGCCCAGGTTCGAGGTCATGATCAGGATCGTGTTCCTGAAGTCCACGGTGCGGCCCTGACCATCGGTCAGACGACCGTCGTCGAGCACCTGCAGGAGCACGTCGAAGACCTCCGGGTTCGCCTTCTCCACCTCGTCGAACAGCACCACCGAATACGGGCGGCGACGCACGGCCTCGGTCAGCTGACCGCCCTCCTCATACCCGATGTAGCCCGGCGCCGCGCCGATCAGGCGGGACACGGAGGACTTCTCCATGTACTCGCTCATATCGATGCGCACCATGGCCTTCTCGTCGTCGAACAGGAAGTCGGCGAGCGCCTTGGCGAGCTCGGTCTTGCCCACGCCGGTGGGGCCGAGGAACAGGAACGAGCCGGTCGGGCGGTTCGGGTCGGCGATGCCGGCGCGCGAACGGCGCACCGCGTCGGACACGGCCTGGATGGCCTCTTTCTGGCCGATGACGCGCTTGCCGAGGTACTCCTCCATGTTCAGGAGCTTCTCGTTCTCGCCCTGCATGAGGCGGCCGACGGGGATGCCGGTCCAGTCGGAGACGATCTCCGCCACGGAATCGGCGTCCACGTGGTCGGGCACCATCGGCTCGTTGTCGGTCTCGGCCGCGTCCGCCTCGTCGGCGGCGCGTTCGGCGGCGGCGAGCTCCTTCTGGATGGCGGGGATCTCGCCGTACAGGATGCGGCTGGCCTTCTCCAGGTCGCCCTCTCGGGCGGCCTTGTCGGCTTCCACGCGCTTGACGTCGAGCTGGGCGCGCAGGTCGCCGACCTTGTTGTGGCCGGCCTTCTCCGCGTCCCAACGGGCGGTCAGGCCGCTCAGCTTCTCGCGCGTGTTGGCCAGTTCGGCCTGCAGCTTGCCCAGACGCTCCTTGGACGCGGGGTCCTCGGCCTTCTTCAGCTGCATCTCCTCCATCTCCAGACGGGTGACCTTGCGCTGCAGTTCATCGATCTCCTCGGGCTGCGAGTCAAGCTCCATGCGCAGGTGGGCGGCGGCCTCGTCGACCAGGTCGATGGCCTTGTCCGGCAGCTGACGGCCGGAGATGTACCGGTTCGACAGCGTGGCGGCGGCGACCAGCGCGTCGTCGCCGATCGTGACCTTGTGGTGCGCCTCGTACCGCTGCTTCAGGCCGCGCAGGATGGCAATCGTGTCCTCGACGGATGGCTCGCCCACGTACACCTGCTGGAAGCGGCGTTCCAGCGCCGGATCCTTCTCCACGTTCTCGCGGTATTCGTCGAGCGTGGTGGCGCCGATCAGACGGAGTTCGCCGCGCGCCAGCATGGGCTTCAACATGTTGCCGGCGTCCATCGAGCCTTCGGCCGCTCCCGCACCGACGATCGTATGGATCTCGTCGATGAACGTGATGATCTGGCCGTTCGCGTTCTTGATCTCGTTGAGCACGCTCTTGAGGCGCTCCTCGAATTCGCCGCGGTACTTGGAGCCGGCCACCATGGAGCCCAGGTCCAGGGAGATCAGCTTCTTGTTCTGCAGGGTGCTCGGCACGTCGCCGGCCACGATGCGCTGCGCCAGGCCTTCCACGACGGCGGTTTTGCCGACGCCGGGCTCGC
>DGYMI06202__coassemble_937_pt1 | contig 91243 bp, 78 predicted proteins | sample DGYMI06202__metabat2_high_PE_015 | metagenome-assembled genome bin DGYMI06202 | reverse complement strand
ACGACTGGAGGGGATCCCCGTGCGCCGTTCCTCCAGCCAGTCGCGATGCCACATGCGCAACGCCTCCTTGCTGGGATACCCCAGCTCCCGGATCACGTCCGCCGCACTATGCTCGTACCGCTCGTACAACTCCACCGCACGCCTGCGCTGCTCCCTCGAATACCTCGCCATGATGACGACTCCTCCCGCTCAAGGAGTCCAACATTCCGTCACCACCTCGCAGCAGAATGAAAACAGCGTGCCCCGTGTTCCATTAGGAGGAGATATGGCGGAGGAAAAGACCGAGAAGGACTTCGGCGGCGAAATGGCCGGCGAGAAGGCCGCCACCATCCTCGCGGCGATCTACGAGAAGGCGCTCGACGGCGTCCCCAAGGTCAGCCGCTCGATAGACGACTTCGCTGACGATTACACTCAGCGCTACCCTAAGCCGGCGCGAGCGGCCAAGGAGCTCGTCAAGTACCAGGTGCTCAAGTGCGGCACCTCCGGCTTTATCACAGGGCTCGGCGGCCTCATCACCCTGCCCGTCGCCATACCGGCGAACATCGGCAGCGTCCTCTACGTGCAGATGCGCATGGTCGCCGCCATCGCCAAGATAGGCGGCTACGACGTCCGCTCCGACCAGGTGCAGACGCTCGTCTACATGTGCCTCACCGGCACGGCGATCACGGACATAGCGAAGCAGGCGGGCATCAAGATAGGCGAGAAGATGCTCGTCGCCGCCGTGAAGAAGATCCCTGGTAATGTCCTCATCAAGATCAACCAGCGCATCGGCTTCCGCCTCCTCACGAAGTTCGGCGAGAAGGGCGTCATCAACCTTGGGAAGATGGTCCCGCTCGCCGGCGGCGTCATCGGAGGCGCCTTCGACGTCGCGACCACCTCTGCCATTGCCAAGAATGCCATCAAGATGTTCATACAAGGCGAAGAGGCCGAGGGAGACGCGACCATCGAGGCTGAGGTCGAGGAGCTGGTGGAGATAATCGAGGAGAAGGCCGAGGAGTCCGACGAAGAGGAGACGGCCGAGAACGGCGAGAAGAACTAGCCCCTCAGCACGTCGCCCATCATCGCGTAGCGCACCGCGTCGATGCTGTGGTCGTTGCCGTCCGGGATCTCGTCGACCCACGTGCCGCCGCGGTCGCGTCCGTACTCCTTGAGCCTGAACTCCTCGTAGGCCAGCGGTGCCCACTCCGGGTTGAAGCAGATCTCGCGCAGCCCCGCCAGCCACTCGTAGGACAGCCGCCGCATGTTCGACTTCCTCGCCGGCCGCACGCGCAGTCCCGCTTCGCGCCTCCACACCGCCATCGACTGCTTGTCGTCCGGCGTGTCGTTGCACCATATCGGCTCGTCGTGGAGGTAGGCGTCCTCGCCGGGCTCGCCCGCGTAGGTGAGCGCGTCCACCACCATCGCCGCCGTCTCCGAGGGCGTCTTTCTGTTCGTCGAGAGCTCGTCGAAGATGGTGAGCCTCCGCTCGCCGGGCTCCTATCCGCAGCGCGCGAAGCGCTACGGGTCCGGAAGCTCCTCCCAGTTCACACCGTTCTTCGCGCGAGAAGCTCTCGCATGTCGTTTTGATGTCGTTGAAACGGTCGAGCTCCCTAAGCCCGAAAACGGCAACGTGTGCGCAACGTCGCTCGGTTACCGCGAAGCGGCGCGCCGCGTTTCTGTGCTGGACAAGACTGATGCGTAAATAATCAAAAATTGAGAATACATGTAAATTATGATAATAGGTTTTAGAAACTGCTTGAAATAATTATCTAACATTGATATGTATTACATTGAGCGTTATTCCGCAACCGAGCGTCGAGATCTCTCAATGAACAGGATGCACGGATCTCGGGAAAGGCGGGGAATATGGCGAGCAACCTTCTGGAGCTCCGCAAAGCGGCGGGCTATCGCAACGCCGGCGACTTCGCGAGGGCGCATGGGATACCCGCCTCAACTTATGCGCGTTACGAGAGCAACCCCAACAAGATCCCCCTGGAACGCGCTTGGCAGCTCGCGGATATTCTCGGCACCACCATCGATGCGATCGTTGGCCGCGAGGCTCCCGATCCCGCGTGCGCGCGTGGCGAGGTGCAGCTTGAGTACGACGGTCTCACGCCCGAAGCGCGCGCCCTCGCCGACGAGTTCCGCGAGTTCGTGCTCGCGAAGGACGCCAAATTTCGCGAACTCAGGCGTCGCGAGGAGCAGCGTCCTTACGAGGCGCTCTGTTACCAGTACGAGCAGCAGATGCTCGCCGAAATGCGTGACGGTGCGGCCTTCGGCGAGCTGGTCGCGTTCGAGAGCGCCAAGGCGGCGCGCACGACCTTCGAGTCCTTCCTCAAGGAGCAAGCGGCGAAGAAGCGAGGCGAGCAGCCCGCTGGCGCGCAAGGGGTTGTCGACACAATGACTATCGAGAAGATCATGGCAGTTTACGATCGAACCCATGGTGAGTTCGAGTACGAGGACCTGCGCGTCCCGTGGTTTGCGGTCGGTTACAGCGTCGCGGCCGAGTGCGGCTTTGCGCCGAATGGGAGTGGCGGTGATGCAAAGGCATAGGAGGCGAAACGAGTGAGCCCGCAGGAGCTGGCACTCCCACGGGCTCCGCGTCCGGTCCAGAGGCAAATCTAGAAGGGACGGTGACAAGTATAGTCATCCTCCAAATTCGCACGCACCTACGCATGCCGCAATGGCGGGAAAAGAACACTTCAGCGCCTGCGCCGTCAGGCGGGCTTCCGCTCTGCGAAGGACTTTGCCGAGGTACTCGGCATGCCCAGTTCAACCTACGCGCGCTACGAGCGCTCTGGCGACGGTATCGACTGCGGAATCCCATTACCGGCAGCATGGCGGATTGCCGACAAACTCGGTTGCTCCATCGACCTCGTGGTCGGGCGCGCCGACATCGATGCACCCAAGCTCGAGGGTATCCAGTCCCGTTACGACACGCTTAGCTTCGATGGTCGCGCTCTTGTGGACACCTATCTCTCCTACGTTGAGTTCAGTGAGAGCGCAGCGCACTTTCAGGGGAGGAGGGCGCCATGGTAGGGAGCGCGGGTGGTGCCAAGTCTCGTCGTCGCTCTCGCCATCACTGGGCTGGATGCAGCGCTGCCCTTCGAGACCGATGTCCCTCTGTATTTTGAAACGGGTGGCTCCCTACGATAGGAGGGCTCCAAGTGAGGGGCGTTCTTAGCATTTGTCTTCTTGGGAGCTGAGGTGAGCAAGCTCAGTCTGCTCCTCAACGAGCTGGGGAGCGACAAGCGCTGCGGCGCGAGATTGTTGATCTCCTCTTCGGCAAGCTTGTTGTCGCGCGCGGCAATCCCATCCGGCACCGCGGCCGCATCGTGCGCGAGAACGTGACGGAGCTGATCGAGGGCGGGGTCTGGCTTGGTGCAGCGGTTTCTTTTCCAAGGGCGCCTGCCAGGGAGATGCTCTTTTCTGCTCGGCCTTGCCGATCGGAGGGGGCGGGTAAGGGTGCTTGATGCGCAAGAAAACGCGGTCGAAGGTACGGGTACCCGCGACCGTTAAGAGCCACGCGGCTCTTCACAATACGGTGGCTCTATCACGTTGATAGCGACATTGTAGATGTACGGCGGCATGCCGCTCGTGGCATCAATGCGCGGGAACGAGCAGAAGGCGCGCTACCTCGAGCGACTCTTCGAGGAGACGTATCTGAGGGACGTCGTGGACAGATATGGCGTCAGGAGGCGAGGAGAGCTCGATGACCTCGTGAACGTGCTCGCCTCCGGTATCGGGACGCTCACGAACCCAAGCAAGCTCGAGAACGCGTTCCGGAGCGCGCTCCATTCCAAGATCTCCTCGAACACGATCTCCAGCTACATGGGCTACCTCGAGGACGCCTTCGTCATCGAGGAGGCATGGCGCTACGACGTGAAGGGGAGGGGCTACATCGGCAGCCCCCTGAAATACCACTTCGAGGACGTGGGGCTCCGAAACGCGCGGCTCGGCTTCCGTCAGGTCGAGGAGAGCCACACCATGGAGAACGTGGTCTACAACGAGCTCAGGGCGCGCGGGTACTCGGTGGACGTCGGCGTGGTCGAGAAGCGCGTCCGCGAGGAGGGCAGGGACGTTCGCAAGCAGCTCGAGGTCGACTTCGTCGCCAACAGGGGTTCCGACCGCGTCTATATCCAGTCGGCGCTGGAGATGAGGACGCCCGAGAAGGCGGCCCAGGAGAAGGCATCCCTGCTCGGCATCAGCGACAGCTTCAGGAAGGTTGTGCTCGTGCGCGACGTGGTGAAGCCCCTGCGCGATGAGCGGGGTGTGGTCACGATGAGCGTGTTCGACTTTCTGTTCGATGAGAACAGCCTTGTTGGGATATAGGAGAAGAAGCGACTACGTTGAGTTCATTTTTGAGTTCATTCGGGCGTCGAAGATTCGGCTGATTTTGGCTAATAGGGAGACGGCGGTACACCACGTAGACGAGGACCATGGAAATGCACGATTTGATTACTGAGTGGGAGTGATGTAGACAGGGCGCACATAACGGCCCGATACGATGACATTGACTCTGTAGGGAGGTCTTCGGACCTCCCTTTGCTATTGTCTGGTCCTATTCCGGCTCTCGTGCGGGCATTCGTTGGCGCATTCGGTCGTACGCATGGGCCGGTTCCCTGTAGCGTCAGTCCAAGTGCAATCTATGGTGATGCTACCGGGAGTGTTCCATCCAAGACTGATCTGGCTGCGAATTACACTTGTATACCAATCGAACGGGAAGAGCGATTGGGACGGATATGGAAGAAGCCTTGACCTCAGCGAGCAAGTGTTTTGCTCGCAAACCTGTGCCGAAATCATGGAAACGATGGGGGCTGTACCTCATTGAGTCCATGGTTCTCATCGGCCTGCTGTTCCTGATGTCTTGCCTGGTACCGGTTATGCCTTCATTCGTGATTGCGCTGCTTTGGGCGGTGCTGACTTTTGTCATGACGATCGGTCATGTTTACCGTGTCGTTGTAAAGAAGACATATCGTCAGGTCAGATATCGTGAAGGCGGTATGCACGCCCGCTTCAACAATGGGCGAATTCTGTCCATCATTATTGGATTCGTGTTTTCCGCGGTATGTTCGGCCGGATTGATCCTGAGCACTCCTCGATGGGGAACCCTCGAATGGATCCTTACCGTGATTTCGATTCCGCTGTATATTGTCGTGTTCCTTGTCGCGGACAGGTTGTTGCGTAGGGAATATACGGAGAATTACCGTTTGTCGGGCTGTTTGTTCTGGAGCTATATCGTCGTGGGGGTGCTACTGGTTGTTTTGTATACCGTCGCCACGTTGGTACGGCCGATGACGACGTACGACAGTGCGGTTGATGCGTTCCTGGCTGCGAAGAACCCTCTCGAAGGCGCATCTTCCACGTTGGTGTCCGAGTCGGGGATATTGATGAGTTTCGTGGATGGGATGAAGCTGTATGGCATCTCGACGGCATCCCACGTGTCCGCGGCCATCTCATTCGCGATCGTGATCATCTTGTCTGTTTCCACGTTCTTCGGCATCGCGGGTTTACTGAGGGTGGCTTCCATCGATATCGGTGAGATGAAGAGGGTGTTTTCGCCTTTGCCGGCGGAGGGACAGAAGATTGCGGATCTGCATGTCAAGAAGGCGTATATCGTCGTGGCTGCGGCTATGCCTGCCGTCCTGATCGCATCATTCGTCGGCGCCGATTCCTGGATGGCCACTGTAGCGACGACTCGAGGATATACCATGGCCGAACGATTCGTCCGTGACCAGATGGATCTTGCCATATATGTGCTCGACGGCAAATACTACGACCAGCGGGCAGTCGAAATGGTGCGTGAGAAAACCGAAAGGAAGGTCGCCAAGCTCAGCGAGAAGAATAGCGAGGTGCTAACGAATCTCATTAACGAATCGTTCGATAAGCGTCTCGAGAATGTGGATGACTACCTTGATTGGTACTACAGCCTGCCTGCCGATTACGAACGATTGGCGAGTATGATCACCGGTTCCGCGGAGGAATTCGTAACCGATCAGTTCACCGCGCACATCGAAAACGGCATCGACGACTCCGCTATTGACGAGCAGTTGGAGCGTTACGCCGCCCAGATCGACCAATATCGCACGGATGCGGAGGAGGAGCTCGCCGCGTATGAAATGGATGACGTACCCGAATGGCTGATCGTCGAGAAGGAGGAACTGGATGACGATTTCTTCTCCGACTCGTTTGAACCGGCCCAGCGGCTACTCGATGCGAATGATCGGGTCGTGATAAGCAGTACGATCGGCCTGGCCGCCGGTGTGCTCATGAAAGCGGCATCGAAACAGTTCTTTAAGAAATTCGTAAGTCAGATCGGAAGCAAACTCGGTGCGAGCGCTATAGGAAGCGCCATCGGCGGTACTGCGGGTACCGTTGCGGGTCCACTCGGCACGGTTGCGGGGCTTGCCGCCGGTGTCGCGGTCGGAGTCGGCGTGGACGCATTGATGCTGAACATCGACGAATGGCAGAACCGCGACGAGTACAAGGCGGAGATCGTCGAAGCCATCGAGGAACAACGCAGTGAGGTTTTGGGCGCATTGGGATAGGAACCAGTCTGTTCTTCATCCACGCATGGTCTTCGCGGCAAGGCTGAACGAAGAGGCACGATATGGCGGAGCATCGACTCGGCATCGGCGTATTTCGCTGCAATGTCGTGTCGTGACATGGATGGAATACGACCGTGACGGGGGATGATTTCTGCCGCGACACGCCATTGATGAAACGCTACGTAGCCACGCTGCATGACTCTCGGGCGAACATCAGGTAAACTCAGGGTGTTCACTGTTGAAAACTGAGTAAAGAAGGTGGCGAGTCCGTTGGACGTATCATTCACGACCTTCATCCAACAGGTCCTCTCCAACCCCGCACTGATGGTGACTACGTTGCTTACGCTCGGCGTCATCTTCGTCAACGGTTGGACCGACGCCCCCAACGCCATCGCCACCTGTGTGACCACGCGCTGCATGCGTGTACGCTCCGCGGTCATCATGGCCGCGGTCTTCAATTTCCTGGGTGTGTTCATCATGACCCAGCTGAACGCCTCGGTGGCCTCCACCATCAGCAACATGGTGGATTTCGGTGGCAACACGCATGAGGCGCTGATCGCACTGTGCGCGGCCCTGTTCTCCATCGTCGTCTACAGCGTGATCGCTTCGCTGTTCGGCATCCCCACCTCGGAAAGCCATAGTCTGATCGCCGGCCTGTCCGGTGCGGCCATCGCCATCCAGAGCGGCATCGGCGGCATCAACATGGACGAGTGGGTCAAAGTGCTGTACGGTCTGGTGGCCAGCCTGGCCATCGGCTTCGCGATGGGCTGGGTCGTCTGCAAGCTGGTCACGGTGATCTGCTCCGGCATGGACCGCCGCCGCACCAACGGGTTCTTCAAATACGCGCAGATCGTGGGCGCCGCCTCGATGAGCTTCATGCACGGCGCACAGGATGGCCAGAAGTTCATCGGCGTGCTGTTCCTGGGCATGGCGTTCTGCAACGGGCAGTCCAGCGTAGCCGGCGTGGTGATCCCGGTGTGGCTGATGCTGCTGTGCAGCGTCATCATGGGCCTGGGCACATCGGTCGGCGGCGAACGCATCATCAAATCCGTCGGGCAGGACATGGTCAAGCTCGAGAAGTTCCAGGGCTTCTCCGCCGACCTGTCGAGCGCGCTGTGCCTGCTGCTGATGACGGTGCTCGGCATTCCCGTGTCCACCACGCACACCAAGACCAGCGCCATCATGGGCGTCGGCGCGGTCAAGCGCCTGTCCGCCATCAACTTCGGCGTGGTCAAGGACATGATGCTCACCTGGGTGTTCACATTCCCCGGCTGCGGCATCATCAGCTACATCATGGCCAAACTGTTCATGTTCATCTTCTAACGGAAGGAACTGCTTCACATGGCAAGAAAGAACGACGCGTTCTACTTCGACTCCTTTGACAGGAGCGCCGAATACGCCTGTCAGGCCGTGCAGCTGCTGGCGGACGTCATGCGCCATTACGACCCGGATACGCTCCAGGAGCGCATGGGACAGATGCACGCCATCGAGCAGGCGGCCGACGAGGTGCGTCACGCGTTGGTCGACGAGCTGGTCACCGCGTTCATCACCCCGATCGACCGCGAGGACATCGCGCTGCTCAGCGACTATCTGGACAGCGTGGTCGATGAGATCGAAGGCGTGCTGCACCGGCTGTACTACGATAACGTCCGCGAGATCCGCCCCGATGCGCTCGTCACCCTCGACAAGGTGGTCGAGGAGGTGGGCCAGATGAAGGACCTGGTCGCCGAGATGCGCCGGTTCAAGCGGTCCAAGACCCTGCGCGAGCGTGTGTTCACGATCAACCGCATCGAGCAGGAGGCGGATACGATGTTCGTGGATGCGTTGCGCACGCTGCACACCGCCGAGACCGACCCGTTGCGCGTGTTCGCCTGGCATGAGGTGTACACGCAGCTGGAGGAGTGCGCCGACGCCTGCGAGAAGGTGGCCGACGTCATCGACAACGTGGTGATGAAGAACAGCTGAGCCTACCGTCCGCCCTTGAGCCAGGCGATGGCCAGCTGCGTGCGGTTGGTCATGCCGAGCTTGTCCAGGATTCCGCTGATGCGGTTGCGCACGGTGCCTTCCGACAGGCACAGGCGGGAGGCGATGTCCCGGTTGTCGAGTCCCTGCGCGACCAGCGCGGCGATGTCCCGCTCGCGGTCGCTCAGGTCCGGGAACGGATCGCTGGGCACATCGCCGTCGTGGCGGTGGGGCCGTTCCGCCGTCAGCTTGCCGAGCACCTCGGCGCCGAGCACGACCTGCCCCGCCATCACGGCCTGCAAGGCGGGGGCGACGGCGGACACATCCTGCTTGATGAGGTATCCACGGGCGCCGATGGCGATGGCCTCGTCGATATAGGCCCGGTCCGAGAACGTGGTCAGGAACAGGATGCGCGCGGCGTGGTCGAACGCCAGGATGCGCCGGGCCGTGTCCAATCCGCTCACGCCGGGCATCTGGATATCGAGCAGCAGTACGTCCGGCCGGTGGTGCGGGCCGGATCGATAGTGTTCCACGGCGTCGGTTCCGTTGTTCGCCGTCCAGAGCACCTCGGCCGCCCCGGTGGCGGAGAGGATGGTGGCCAGCGACTGGCAGACGATGGGGTCGTCATCCACGATGGCGGTTTTCATGCGCGCCCTCCCTCGGCGGTCCATGGTGTTTTGGGAATCGATGCGAAGACGCGCCATCCGTCGTTGAACGGTCCGCACAGCGCCGTGCCTCCCAACGCCCTGACACGGGCCTCGATATCGGCCAGCCCCATGCCACGCGGAGCGGTGGCCGCGGCGTGCGGCGTGCGGCCTCCGTCATCCTGCACGGTCAGCTGCCAGAAGGCGGGGAACTCGTGCAACAGCACCGATACCTGCGCGGCGTCGCTGTGATGGGCCACATTCGACACGGCCTCGCGGATCACCGCGGCCAGGCACCGTGCAACCGGCGCGGGCGCCGTTCTGATATCGTTGCGCAGCCGAACGTCGAAATCCGCCGCACCGTCGAACGCGTGCGCCGCGGCATGGATCTGCGCGGCGAAATCCGTGCCGTCATCCTCCAGATCGTGGACGGAACGGCGGATCATCGTCATCGCCTGGTCCGCCGTATCGTGGATCTGCGCGAACCCACGGGCGGCATCGTGCGCGCCGCCGGCCTCGGCCACCAGCCGGCCCGCCTCGGCCTGCATGATGGCGCGGGTGAGCAGATGGCCGACGTTGTCATGGATATCGCGGGCGATGCGCGTGCGTTCGTTGACGGTGGCCGTATGGATGGCCGCGGCGCGTTCCTCGCTGCCGTCGGCGAGCCGGATCCGGTAGCGGCGCAGCATGTCCCGGGACTCATCCTCGATCCGGGTCCTGCCGGCGTCGAGCGCGTCGCAGCGTCTCGCGGATTCCCCGAGCAGCGCACCCACCGCCGCAACAATGACGATGAGATACGAATCCGGTCCGGCCTGCCCGCGGTCGGCACCCAATCCGAACAGGCGCATCGCCAACGGCGCGACCCACAGCCAGCACGACACGGCCGTCATCCAACGCGGCAGCTCGTCCGCACCGCTCCCGCGGGCGGGCGATGCGCCGGCACGTATTAAGCGGAGGGGCCGCAGACGCATGGCGTCATAGGCGATCGCCGGCAGGAACCAGAGGAATTCGGCGGACAGGCATGCCATAACCGCGTAGCAGCCCGGCATCAGGGGACGCAGCCGTGCGGCCGGCAGCCATTCGCACAGCGACGTGCAGCAGACCGCGGCCAGCAGCGCCACGACCGAACCCGGCCGCATATCGCCGGTGAGGGTGATATGCAGGATCAGGCACAAGGCGAACATCGCGGCCTTGTCGAGGAGTGCGCGCATGTCTCCACCATACCGTGACTTCGGGGACGGGCATGGTGACATTCGTCACGATCCGGGCGGAAACGATGACGTGTCTCACCATGCAGGCCCCGCCGGCATCCTGCATCATGGAGATACCTACACAAGACAGGAGGCAGCGATGACCACATCCGTTCCACCCGCGGTCAGCGTTCATGGGCTAGTCAAACGGTACGGCGACGTGCTCGCCCTCGACTATTTCGACCTGGACGTCAGACAGGGGGAGATCTTCGGCCTGCTTGGCCCGAACGGTTCGGGCAAAACCACCGCCATCAACTGCATCCTGGCGCTGCTGACCTACGACGCCGGGCAGGTGGGCGTCTTCGGATCGCCGATGACGCCCACCAGCTATGCACTCAAACGACGCATCGGCGTCGTGCCGCAGGAGGTCGCCGTCTTCTACGAGCTGACCGTCGAGGAGAACATCGACTATTTCTGCTCCCTGTACGTGCCCGATGGACGCACCCGAACCCCCATGGTCGACGAGGCCATCGCCTTCGTAGGACTCGACGACTACCGGCGGTTCCGTCCGGGCAAGCTCTCCGGCGGTCTGCTGCGCAGGCTCAACATCGCCTGCGGCATAGCACACAGGCCCGACCTCATCTTCTTCGACGAGCCCACCGTGGCCGTGGACCCGCAAAGCCGCAACGCCATCCTGGAGGGCATCATGACCCTGCGCGACCGCGGCACCACCGTCGTGTACACCAGTCACTACATGGAGGAGGTCGAGCAGATTTGCGACCGCATCCTCATCATGGACCACGGCCGGCATCTGGCGCTCGGCACCGCCGAGGAACTGAAACTCATGATCGACGCCGGCGAGCGCATCACCGTCCAGACCCTGGACCTCACCCCGGCCACCCTGGAGCAGGTCGACGCCCTGCCCGCGGTCATCGCGGCCACCTATGACGGCCAGCAGCTGGACATCCGCTGCCGGCGCGGCGAGACCAACCTCATCGACATACTCGGCGTGCTGGAGCGATCCGGCACCAACATCGGACACCTGACCTCGCGCCCGCCGAGCCTGAACGACGTGTTCCTCGAACTGACCGGCACGGCGCTGCGCGACTGAAAGGAGCGGACGATGCTCACCACATTCATCGCACAGATCAAAACCATGCTGCACCGGCCGGCCATGATCTTCTGGGCGCTCGCCTTCCCGATCATCCTGGCCACCATGTTCCACGCCATGTTCCAGAACATCGAGAGCAGCTACAGCATCGAGGCCCAGCCCATAGACATCGTGCGTGACGACGCATGGGACGGCTTGACAGGCGCGCAGGACCTCGTGGAAGCCCTGCAGGGCGCCGACACGGCCGTGCTCAAGGCCACGCAGGTGCCGGACGCGGACGCGGCGCTCGCCGACCTGCGTGAGGGTCGCGCGGTGGGCTATCTGGCCGCGCGGGACGGCGAACTGGCGTTCGTCATCAGCGATTCGGCCGCGACCACGGCCGAATCGGACGGGGCCGTGGGCATAACCCTCAGCATCATCTCGGATGCCGTGACGCGGTACAACGACACGGCGCGCCTGGGGGAGTCGGTGGGGCGGTACGCTCCCGAAGCCTTTCTGGACGACTTCTTCACCGGGCAGCTGGGGTCCACCGCGGGCTTGAGCGAGGAGATCCGGCTCACCCGCACGGCCCCGGACGAACCCGTGCGCTACCAGTTCGCGCTGCTGGGCATGGCCTGTCTGATGACCATGACCCTGGCCATCGGCGCCATCAGCGAATCCCAGCCGAATCTGTCCACCCTCGGCGCGCGTCGCTGCCTGGCGCCGCTGCCGAAGTGGCGCATACTGACGGCGGGGTTCCTGGCCGCCTGGCTGGTGTCCGCGTGCTGCATGAGCCTGTCGTTCGTCGTCATCCGATACGTGTTCGCGGTGGGCGTGGCCGGGCGTGAACCGTTCGCGTTCCTCGGCATCGGCGTGGCCACGTTCATGGCGTCGTCGTTGGGCTCGCTGATCGGCGCGTTGCCGAAACTGGGCGTGGGCTCGAAGGTGGGCATCTCCACCGGCATGACATGCCTGCTGTCGTTGTTCGCCGGGCTCTACGGCCAGCCGGCCATGCAGCTGGGCGACATGATCCAGCGGGAGCTGCCGCTGCTGGCGGACATCAACCCCGTCCGGCAGGTCTCCCAGCTGTTCCACGACATCCTGTACTACGACAGCCTGCAGCCCTTCGTCCGCACGGCCGCGCTGCTGGCGGGGATGAGCATCGTGTTCCTGGCCATTGCGGCGCTGATGTTGAGGAGGCAACGCTATGAACACCTTTAAGGCCGCATTGCGGGTCATCTGGCGGCACCGCGCCTATCTGCTCGTCTACCTGTTCGGGCTGAGCCTGATGATGATCGTCCTGATGTCCGGCTCGGTGGCCGGCGCGCAGCAGGATGCGGCGTCCGCCGGCGTCTACGAGTCCGATAGGGCCACGGTCGCCGTGGTGGACCGCGACGGCGGTGAGGCCGGCATCGCGCAGGGGCTGCGCGAGGGACTCTCCGCCGGTTGCGATCTGATCGCGCTCGACGATACCGAGCGCGCGCTGCAGGACGCCGTGGCCACGAACTATGTGGACCTGATCATCATCGTGCCGGAAGGCTACGCCGCACGGTTCGCCGAGGCGGTTCGCACGGGCGGCGACGTGCCGGCGGTGCGAACCGTGACCAGCTACACCTCCGGCGTGGGGGCGATGGCGAGGATGCAGATGGAAGGGCTGCTATCGTCGCTCCGATCGGAATACCGCGCGCGGCTGGTGCATGCGGGAGCTGACACGGACGCCGACGGGGCGCTGCTGGCGCACAGCGTGCAACGGGTGATGGACGAAGCGCAAGCCAACGGGCGCGACGGCATCGCCGTGGCGCAGACGGGAACGGCCGGCGACTCCCGCACCGGGGCGTCGATGTTCGGTGTGTCGATGAGATTCGGCGGGTATCCGATCATGGCGTCGATGACCGTGACCGTGGCGCTGGTGGCCGGTGTGTTCAACGCGGGTCGGGTCCGGCGCAGGCTGGCCGCGTCGGCGGAGCATCCCTCTCGGCGGGGGATGGGCGTGTTCCTGGCCTGCCTGCTGCTCGGCGTCATCGCGTCGGCCTATTACCTGGCGCTGTCGGCGCTGCTGATGCTGCCGTTGGGCACGGACGCCTCGATCGCGCCGGAGTCCTTCGCGCTGTGCGCGGTGACGGTGCTGACGTACGCGCTGATGGCCGTGGCGTTGGGATTCGCGCTCGGGCAGTGCGGCGTGTCCGAGGAGGCGGCGAACGGGTTCGCGAATGTGTTCTCGCTGGTGGTCGCCTTCACCGGCGGCGCCTGGTTCCCCGCCTCGCTGATGCCGGACGCCATGCTGGTGCTCGGCCATCTGCTGCCCGGCTGGTGGTACGGCGACGCGCTGGGCGCGGCGCTGGGACTGGGGGAGCATGCCGCCTCCGGTCCGGATGCGGGGGCGTGGGCGTCATCGACCGGTCTGGTGCTGATGTATGCGGCCGCCTTCACCTGCGTGGGATTGGCCGTGGGCGCCATCCGGGCGCGCCGGCCGCGCTCGGATACCGCGGAGAGGACCACCGAGCTGGCCGTCGGCTGAGTGCGATCGGTGGACGGTTCCGGGCCGCGCCGCCGGCCGCGATGATAGAATGCGGGCGTGAGTAGAGGACACGGAACGGCTGCGGTATCATCGGACGTCCATGCCAAGGCGGACGCGAAGTACGTCCAGATGACCCAATCCCCGCTGGAACCGCTGATCCTGCGTCTGGCCGTGCCGGCCATCGTCTCGAATCTCGTCACCGTGACCTACAACATGGCCGATACCTGGTTCATCGGCCGGCTCGGCACCTCGCAGTCCGGCGCCGTGGGCGTGGCCTTCTCGGTGATGACCATCATGCAGGCCATCGGCTTCTTCTTCGGCCAGGGCGGCGGCAACTCGCTGTCGCGAGAGCTCGGCAAACGCAACGAGGAGCGCGCCTCAAGACTGCTGTCGGTCGCCTTCTTCGGATCGGTGGGCTTCGGCGTACTGCTGGGCGTGCTGGGGCTGCTGGTCCTGCAGCCGCTGGTGCGCGGCCTGGGCGCCACCGACACCATCGCCCCCTATGCGGTGCAGTACCTGACGCCGCTGCTGGTCGCCACGCCCTGCGTCACCGGCTCGTTCACCATGAACGGCCTGCTGCGCTTCCAGGGGTTGTCCGCCTATTCGATGATCGGTCTGGTCACCGGGGCGATCCTGAACATCGCTCTGGCCCCGGCGCTGATCTTCGGCGCCGGTCTGGGCATCTTCGGCGCGGGCCTGGCCACCGCGATCTGCCAGACCATCAGCTTCACGATCCTGACCGTGATGTGCGTCAAGGTGGGCGTGGTCCGGCTGTCCCCGCGATGGTTCCAGCCGGACATGCTGCTCATCCGGGAGATGATCGGCGGGGGACTGCCGTCGCTGCTGCGCAACGGCGTGGGGTCGGTGGCCGTGACCTGCGTGAATCTGGCCGCGAACCCGTTCGGCGATGCGGCGATCGCGGCCATGGCGATCGTCAACCGCATCGCGCTGACCGCCAACTCGATGATCGTCGGTTTCGGACAGGGGTTCCAGCCGGTGTGCGGCTATAACTACGGCGCCGGTCTGTTCGCCCGCGTCCGCCGCGGATTCTGGTTCGGCGTGCGCGTGGAGACGGCGATCCTGGTCTGCGCGACCGTGGTGTTCACGCTGTTCGCCCCCGAACTGGTCGGCCTGTTCCGGGCCGACCCCGACGTGATCCGGATCGGCGAGGTGGCGTTGCGGCTGCAGTGCTGCACGCTGTGGATGAACGGGTTCAACATGATGTCGAATATGAGCCAGCAGACCATGGGCAGGACGTTGGCGGCCTCGATCCTGGGTGTGGCCCGTCAGGGGCTGTTCCTGGTGCCGCTGGTCTGGCTGCTGCCGGCGATCCTGCCGGCGTTCGGCCTGCCGGCGCTGCTGGGCATCCAGATGGCCCAGCCGATCTCCGACCTGCTGACGTTCGCGATCACGATGCCGATCCAGCTGCGCATGCTGCGGGGGCTGAAGACGGCGGATGGTCCCCAAATGACCGCGACCTCGTTGTCGTCGACCATGCGCTGACCCCGGAATCAGCGATGTCAGGCGTGCCGGTCGCCGTCGTCGATGGCGCGGATGGACGGGATCAGTACCATCGTTACGGCTAGGGCGAGTATGGCGACGCCGGATCCCATGAACCAGACCGTCGCGCCGACCGAATCGACGAACAGCGAGGATATGGCGGTACCGAGCGGTAGAGCCCACGCCGTCAGACTGCCGTACAGGCCGAACACGCGCCCGAGATACTCGGGGGCGATGCGTTCCTGGATGAGCGCGATCTGCGGCGCGGAGTACAGCGGCGAGCTAAATCCCATGACCACGGCCGAGGCCAGGAACGCCGGGAACATGGAGGGGGCGGCCGAGCCCGCGATCAACGTGGCCACGCCGTATGTGACCGTGGCCAACTCCACGCTCACAACCCGGCGCCGGAATCCGCCGGTGGCGCCGATGACAAGACTGCTCACCAGCATGCCGGCGGAGAATGCGACCTCGGCGGTCGCGGCTCCGGAGGTGCCGCTGTTGAAATGGTCCAGACACATGACTGGGAACAGGGCGCTCACCGGCGAAATGACCAATGAGAACGCGAATCCGCAGATCAGCAGAGCGAACAGACCGCTGTCCGCCCGGAGTACACGGAAGCCATCCCGGGTCTCCGAGAGCATGCGTCCGACCGCCACGGACAAGCCCTCGGAGTCCGTCGCGGTAGTGGAGACCGGACGGACGTACGTGGTCAGGCGCGTCATCCACACGGCCAGGGAGGCCACAAGTGCGCCGACCACATCGATCAGGGCCATGACTCCCAACCCGAATATCGGATACAGGACGGCGGCCATCGCGTAACCGGCGATGTAGCCGAGCGATTGCACGCATTGGGCGATGCCGGACAGCCGGCCAAGCTGCTCCGCTGGGGCCACCATCGGGGTGAGCGCGTTGAACGCCGGCGTATGCAGGGACGAGCCAATCGCCCGCAGGAACAGCGATGCCATGATCAGCCACACCGGTGCGTGTCCGAGCAGGGCCGCCATGGCCACGACAAGACTGATGGCGGCGATGAACAGGTCCGAACCGATAAGGGTGGCCGTAATCGGATGCCGGTCCACAATGACACCGGCGAACGGGCCGATAAGCGCCAGTGGCAGGAACCCCGCCATGGAGGCGAGCGTGATCGTGCCGGCGGAACCGCCCTGCGCCGCAATATGCCAGATCAGCCCCATCTGCACAATGGAACTGGTCAATACGGAGAAAAGCTCGCCGCCCCACACGATGGCGATGGTCGAAACCCAGGCATATGGGCGCGACGGAACAGGTTTGGGGGTATTCATAACAAACTCCTATGGTCTGGTACGGAATCGTGATGCCGATGCCACGCCACGGAGCACGGGTCCGCGGCGGATCAGACCAGACGCATACGCACGATGTACATCCAAATCTCCTTTGACGAAATGGAACGATGAAAGTCATTGTAGCGCAGGCAAGTCGTCGGTATATGCATTGGCGGCGGACAGGCACCCTAAGCCCTCCGCCGCCAATGCATATACCGGAGATGCTCAGACCGAGGCGTCGTTCTTCGCCGTCGGAGCGCTCAGGAAATGCTCCTCGCTGGGCAGGACTAGGCTGAGGATCAGCGCGACGACGAAGGCCACCGCAATGCAGTTCGAGGCGAAGATCTGCTGGAACAGGGCGGGGAAGTGCACGAAGATGTCGCTCACCTGCGTGAAGCCGATGCCGATCGTCAGGCTCAGCGCCGCGATGGTGATGTTGCGCTGGGTGAAGCCCGCCTCGGCGATCATCTGGAATCCGGAGAGGATGATGTTGCCGAACATCATGATCGTGCAGCCGCCGAGCACCGCCTGCGGCATCGAGTTGAACACCTCGGCGATGGCCGGCACGAAGCTGGCCAGGATCAGGATCAGACCGCCGGAGAGGATCACCTTGCGGTTGACCACCTTGGTCATGGCCACCAGACCGATGTTCTGGGCGAAGCTGGTCAGCGGCAGGCATCCGAACAGGCCGGAGACCGAGGAGATCAGGCCGTCGCCGGCGATCGCGCCCGCCGTCTCGCGTTCGGTGGGCAGACGGTTCAGGCCCACCTTCGTCAGCGCGGCCGTGTCTCCCAGCACCTCCACGGAGGAGACCACGTACAGCAGGCCCAGCGAGATGATCGCACCCGGGTCGAACTCGGGCTTGAACGGCATGATCCGCGGCACGGACACGATCTGCAGGTGCGCGAAACCGGAAAGATCGACCTTGCCCATCGCCATCGCCGCCACATAGCCGACCACCAGGCCGAACAGCACCGAAAGCTGCTTGGCCGTGCCCTTCATCAGCAGCTGGAACGCCAGACAGGCGACCAGCGAGACCAGGCCCAGCGTCAGGTTCTGCCAGCTGCCGAAATCCTCGGCCCCGGAGCCGCCGCCGAAGCTTTCGGCGCCCACGGTCAGCAGCGAGAAGCCGATCGACGTGACCACGATGGCCGAGACGATCGGCGGCACGAACCGGCGCCAGTAGCGGGCCGTCAGACCCAGGACCAGCTCCAGCAGGCCACCGACCAGCACCGCACCGACCACGGCGCCGTATCCCTTGTCCGCGCAGATCGACACGGCGGCGGCCACATAGGTGAACGAGATGCCGGTCACCATAGGCAGACGCGAGCCGATCAGCCACGCGCCATACAACTGCAGGCAGGTGCCCAGGCCCGCCACCAGCAGACCGGCCTGAATCACCGTGGCCGACTGTTCCGGGGTCATCCCGGCGGCGGAGGCGACGATGAAGATCGGCGCCAGGTTGGCCACGAACATGGCCATGACATGCTGCAAACCGAACGGGATGCCGCGCCAGAACGAGACGGGCGCATCCAGACTGCTCAGGGCCTCGAACGAGATGCCCGAAGCTTTGGTCTTCTTCTCACTCATGAAACGTCGATATCCTCTGCGTGTGAACGATCGCGAAACGGTCAGCGGAACTCGATGTCGCCGGTCTGCGGATCCATCGACTCCACGATCGCCAGCGAGTCCACGTTGTAGCCCTCCTCGCGCAGCTTGTCGCCGCCGCCCTGGAACCCCTTCTCGACGGCGATGCCGATGCCCTCGACGGTGGCGCCGGCATGCTCGCAGATATCGATCAGGCCGCGCAGCGCCTTGCCGTTGGCCAGGAAATCGTCGATGAGCAGGACGTGGTCCTCCGGGCCCAGATACTTCCTGGACACGATGACGGGGAACTCGCGCTGCTTGGTGAACGAATACACGGTGGACACATACTGGTCGCCGTCCAGGTTGATCGACTGCGCCTTCTTGGCGAACACCACCGGCACATCGCCGAAATGGCGGGCGGCCACGCAAGCCATGCCGATGCCGGAGGCCTCGATGGTGAGGATCTTCGTGATCGTGCGCCCGGCGAAATGCTCGGCCCAGGCCCTGCCCATGGCGTCGTACAACGCCACGTCGCACTGGTGGTTCAGGAAGGCGTCGACCTTGAGCACATTGCCCGGCTTGACGGTGCCTTCCCTGCGGATACGTTCCTCGAGTTCCTTCATGCTTCTCATCCTTTGCGCTGAATGCTGCCGACAACGTGCTGATGCGCGTATAACCGTCCAGCTTACGTGTGTCACCTGACCGAACGATGTGGTAGACATGAATGCGCCGATACCCGACGTATCGGACTCGATCGATTCTTGAAGGAAAGGGGCCAGCGTGCCACAGGATCCGGATCTCATCGTGCGTGCCGCCGACGATCTCATCGGCGACCTGAACCCGCAGCAGGCCGAGGCCGTGCAGTACCGCGGGCAGGCGCTGCTCATCGGCGCCGGCGCGGGCTCCGGCAAAACCCGCGTGCTGACGCGCCGCATCGCCTGGATCCTCACCCAGTTCGGCGCCTGGCCCAGCCAGATCCTGGCCATCACGTTCACCAACAAGGCCGCCGCCGAGATGCGCGAACGCCTGACCGGGCTGATCGGGCCGGTGGCCCAGCGCATGTGGGTGTCCACCTTCCACTCCGCCTGCGTGCGCATCCTGCGGCGCGACGGCGAGCAGATCGGACTGAAATCCGGATTCTCCATCTACGACACCGCCGACTGCGAGCGCCTGGTCAAGCTCATCGGCGCCGATCTGAACATCGACCTCAAACGCTACACGCCCCGCTCCATCCTGGCGCGCATCTCCGATTACAAGAACAACCTGCAGGGGTGGCGGGAGCAGCTGAACACCTATGCGGCCGACTACAAGCCGGGCCAGAAGGGCTACCAGCTCGGCCGGTTCGGCAACGTGGAGGAGCTGTACGCGGTCGTCTACGCCGAATACCAGCACCGGCTCGCCATGGCGAACGCCGTGGACTTCGACGACCTGATCGTGCGCACCGTCGAACTGCTGCGCGGCTGCCCGATGGTCGCCGAATACTACCGGCACAAGTTCCGCTACATCCTCGTCGACGAGTACCAGGACACCAACCACGCGCAGTACGTGCTCGTGCGGGAGCTGGCCGGCGTGGATGCGGGGGAGCGGCCCCAACCGGACGCCGTGGCAGCCGGACGGCAGGGGCCGGCCTGGATCACCGTCGTCGGCGACTCCGACCAGTCGATCTACGCGTTCCGCGGCGCGGACATCCGCAACATCCAGGACTTCGAACAGGACTTCCCGAACGCCAAGACCATCATGCTCGAACAGAACTACCGTTCGACGCAGACCATCCTGGACGCGGCGAACGCGGTCATCGCCCACAACGAGGGCCGCAAGCCCAAGAAACTGTGGACCGCGCTGGGCAAGGGCGAGCCGATCGTCGGCTACGCCGCGGACAACGCCCAGCAGGAGGCGGCGTGGATCGCCTCCGAGATCGCGCGGCTGCACGCCGAACACGGCATCGCCTACTCCGACATGGCCGTCATGTACCGGGCCAACGCACAGTCGCGCTCGCTGGAGGAGGCGCTGATCAACGCCGGACTGCCCTACCAGCTCATCGGCGGCACACGGTTCTACGAGCGCCGGGAGATCAAGGACGCCATCGCCTACCTGCAGGCCATCGTCAACCCGGCGGACGACGTGAACATGCGGCGCATCCTCAACGTGCCCAAGCGCGGGCTGGGCCCCCGAGCCGAATCATTGGTCACCATGTACGCCGACACGCACGCCACCACGTTCTTCGACGGCGTGCTCCACGTGGACGAGCTCGGCGCCCCCACCCGCACGGCCACGCAGCTCAAGGCGTTCCGCGACCTGATGACGGCATTGCGCGAATTCGCCGATGCGCACAACAGCAAGCCCTCCGAGATTGTGGCCGAGGTGCTCTCCAAGTCCGGCCTGCTGGAGGAACTGCAGCGCTCGGAGGACCCCCAGGACGCCTCCCGCGTCGAGAACCTCTCGCAGCTGCAGTCCGTGGCGGCCGAATACGAGCAGAAGACCCCGGACGCCACACTGGCGGGGTTCCTGGAGACCACGGCGCTGGTGGCCGATTCCGACCAGCTGCCGATGGACGGGGAGGATTCCGGCTCGGTGACGTTGATGACCCTGCATACGGCCAAGGGTCTGGAGTATCCGGTGGTGTTCCTCACCGGACTGGAGCAGGGCACGTTCCCGCATTCGCGCTCGCTGGAGGATACCAGCGAGCTGGCGGAGGAGCGGCGTCTGGCCTACGTGGGCATCACGCGTGCGCAACGGCGCCTGTACGTCACACGCGCCGCGGTGCGCGCCCAGTGGGGCCAGGCCGCCGAGATGATGCCCAGCCAGTTCCTCGATGAGATCCCCGACCAGCTGATCGATTGGAAGCGCCGTGAAGCCGGCATGGAGCGCATGCGCGGCGGATGGTCCGCCGGCGGGTTCGGCGACGACGAGTTCGGCGGATGGGACGACGACGAGTTCGGCGGGGTCAGTTTCGGAGGAGCGGGGTCGACGTACGGTTCCGGTTCCTCGTACGGTTCGCGCGGCGGCTCGTCGCGGGGATACGGCTCGTCCTACGGCTCCCGGTCCGGGTACGGGTCGGGCAGGTCATACGGTTCCTCGGGATCGTCCGGCTCCTCGTACGGTTCGCGCTCGTCGCGGTCCGGATCGCGCCCCTCGTATGGGTCGTCGGGGTCCAGCGCCACCTACGGCTCCGGCTCCTCCGGCTCGGGCCGCAGCGGCAAGGTGACGACCCGCCGCATCGCGCCGGCGGCGACCTCCAAGTCGAAGCCGAATGCCGGGTCGGCGACGGGCGGCAACGGACTGTCGATCTCGGATTTCCGGATCGGCGACAGGATCACGCATGACAAATTCGGCCTGGGCACCGTTGTGGATCTGCAGGACAAGGGACCCAAGTCGGTGATCACCGTGGACTTCGGAACCGACGGCGTCAAGCGGCTGATGCTGGCGGTGGCTCCGATCGAGAAACTCTGACGAGTTTCCCTCCGGAGCTTTCGCGCCCTTGGCGGGCGCTCACTTCACCTACGGGCAGTCCACCGGACTGCCCGCTTCACGGTTCAGCGATCGAGAAACTCCGAACGAGAACGCGGCAAACCGTCGTCCACCCCCTACGCGTATAGTTGAATTTTGGTGTCTGCCGTCAGGCGGACGCCGTCTGGAGCCTTAGCCCATCAACGGGTCGGCGGCCGCGGGGACCTCGGTTCCGGCAGCCGTTCGTGCCTCGGCACGATGAAGCGTTGGAGAGGCCGGCTCAGCACGGGAAGGCTTCGGCCGTCCCGTGTTCCGTTCAAACAACGACAGAAGGAATATCTCAATGACGAACGTTCAGCGTTCCCGCCGTCAGGTGCGTCTTTCCCGCGCCCTCGGCATTGCACTGACCCCCAAGGCTCAGCGCATCTTCGAAAAGCGTCCGTATGCCCCGGGTGAGCATGGCCGCACCCGCCGCCGCACCGAGTCCGATTACGCGGTGCGTCTGCGCGAGAAGCAGCGTCTGCGCGCCCAGTACGGCATCTCGGAGAAGCAGCTTCGCGCCGCTTATGAGAAGGGCACCCGTACCGCCGGCCAGACCGGTAACGCGATGCTCTCCGATCTGGAGACCCGCCTCGACGCCCTGGTGCTGCGTGCCGGCTTCGCCCGCACGACCGCCCAGGCCCGTCAGTTCGTGGTGCACCGTCACATCCTCGTCGACGGCAACGTCGTCGATCGCCCGTCCTACCGCGTCAAGCCCGGCCAGACCATCCAGGTGAAGGCCAAGAGCCAGACCATGGTGCCGTTCCAGATCGCCGCCGAAGGCGTGCATCGTGACGTGCTGCCCGCGGTTCCGGGTTATCTCGACGTGAACCTCCCGTCGCTCAAGGCGACCCTGACCCGCAAGCCGGAAGCCGAGGAAATCCCGGTGCAGGTCAACATCCAGTACGTCGTCGAATTCTATTCGCGCTGATCTGGATCTTTTACCAACAAGGACATACCGAAAAGACCCCGCAGGTTCGCCCTGCGGGGTCTTTTCGTTGTCCGGACGGCCGTCAGTCGCCGATCACGGCGCCGACGATGGCCGAGACGATGGACATGATCAGTGAGCCGAGCACCGACCACCAGAACCCGTCGATGGTGACGCCGACCCCGAAGATCGAGACCGCCAGCCAGGAGGCGAGCTCCATGAACAACCAGTTGATCACCAGCGCCACGATGCCGAGCGAGAGGATCGAGAACGGCAGCGCCAGCGTCTGGACGATCGGTTTGATGGAGGCGTTGATCAACGCCATGAACAATGCGAATGCGGCGATGCCGAGCACCGGCGGCTCACCGAGCGCGCGCATGCCGGGCAGCAGGGCCACCATGACGCCTGCCGCGATGGTCATTACCAGCCAACGAGAGATAAAACGTCCCATACCAGCCAGTAAACCATGCCAGGCGGGCCAACGACACGCCGCGGTGGCGGCGGAATACCGGGGGAAGTCTGCCGGGAATGGCCGAACGCCGGGGGCTGCGCGGCCAACCTGACCGCCGGGGTTCGCCACCCCCTTCGGCATGTCGTAACCATTGCGGCACCCCCAACTTGCTGTGCCATGCGTCCGACCGGCACGGATAATGGAGGGCATGAGAGTGCATCTGCATATGGTCCGGCACGGACAGACGTTCTTCAATCGGTACAACAGGCTGCAGGGCTGGTCGAACGCCACCCTGACCGAGTCCGGCAGGGCCGACGCGGTCAAGGCCGGCAACAAGCTGCGTGATCTGCAATTCGCCGCCGCGTACTGCTCCGACACCACGCGCGCCATCGAGACCGCGGCGACCATCCTCGACATCAACGAACAGGCCGGCCACCATCGTCCGGAACTGACGACGGATATGCACTTCCGCGAACAGTACTACGGATACTTCGAGGGCCTGGACATGGGCATGGCCTGGCATGCGGCCGGCGCGCCGCACGGCGCCCCGAGCTACAACGCCATCGTGCGGCAGTACGGACCGGGCGCCACGCGGGATTTCCTCAAGGAGGCCGATCCCTTCCACGATGCCGAATCCGACGCGGAGTACTGGACGCGTGTGGAGGGGGCCTACGCGCTGATCGCGGCGAATCCCGACCTGCGTGACGGGGACGATGTGCTGGTCATCGGCCACGGCAACACACTGCTCAGCCTGATGCACCGCTTCGCTCCGGAGGGCTACGATCTGGGCGAACGCCCCGCCAACGGCAGCGTGACCGTATTGGATTTCGACACGCAGGCACCGTTTGCCCAAGCGCTCACCGTGGTTTCATACAACCAGTGACACTTGCCGGCGTCTGGGGCGTTGGCTACGCTGGTGACGGTATTGTGTGCGCGGCATGAAGCCGTGCACCGGGAAATGTGAGGTTCATGATGGGTGTTGGAGAGATCGCCGGTCTGATTGCGGCGATAGCATTCGCCATTCTGGCCGGATTCCTGATCTATCCGCTGATCCGCCTCGGCAAGCTGTTCGATCAGCTGGCCGAAACCGTCAAGCAGACCGGTGACCACGCCATCCCGGCCCTTGACGAGAGCGTGACGACGGTCAAGCAGGTCAATAAGTCGTTGGAGGACGTCAACAAGATCTCCTCCGCGGCCTCCACCACGGCCAACAACGTGGGGGCGTTGACCGATCTGTATGGCTCGTTCCTCGGCAAGCCCGTCATCAAGGTCGCTTCCACGGTATATGCGCTGAAGTCCACCGCGCAGTCGTTCATGTCCAAGCGCGTCATGCAGCAGCCGAACAGGGGGAAGTGATGGTCAAGCGATTGTTCTGGATAGCCGTCGGCGTTGCCATCGGCATCGTCGCGGTCAGCAAGGCGCAGGCGTACGTCAAGGCGAACACGCCGGATTCCGCGCGGCAGTTCCTGCTCGGCCCCGATCAGGATCATGTGGCGGTCAGAACGCTCGAAGGGCTGGTCAACGAGTTCAACTCCACCCGTCGAACCCGCGAGGCTGAGCTCAACGAACGATATATCGGCCGGCTGCGCTGATCCATCCGACGATCGGCCGGCACGGCGATCCCGCCCTCGACGCCACCAATCATCATCGATACTGTTTTTAGGGCCTAACGCGCCCATGCTCTGATATCAAGGAGAGGCAACCACCCATGCGCACTTCTGAAATCGCGAAGCGCTTTCTGGATTACTTCGAACAGCACGACCACCTCGTCGTGCCTTCGGCGTCCCTGATCTCGCCGAACCCGACCACCCTGTTCACCATCGCCGGCATGGTGCCGTTCATCCCGTACCTGATGGGCGAGCAGACGGCCCCCCATCCGCGCATGGCCTCGAACCAGAAGTGCGTGCGCACGCTGGACATCGACGAGGTGGGCAAGACCACCCGCCACGGCACGTTCTTCCAGATGCTCGGCAACTTCTCGTTCGGCGACTACTTCAAGGAAGAGGCCATCCATTACGCCTACGAGCTGCTGACCAAGCCCCAGGACCAGGGCGGCTACGGCTTCGACCCCGAGAAGCTGTGGATGACCACGTTCACCGATGACGAGGAGGCCCGCGCCATGTGGCGCAACGAGGGCGTGGACCCCGAGCACATCCAGATCATGGGCATGGAGGACAACTTCTGGACCACCGGCGGCCCCGGCCCCGGCGGCCCCTGCTCCGAGATCTACGTGGACCGCGGCCCCGAGTTCGGCATCGAGGGCGGCCCGATCGCCGACGAGAACCGCTACATCGAGATCTGGGACCTGGTGTTCGAGAACTTCGAGGTCGACAACGTCAAGTCCAAGACCGACCTGCACATCGTCGGCGAGCTGGAGAACAAGAACATCGATACCGGCGCCGGCCTGGAGCGCATGGCCTATCTGCTGCAGGGCAAGAACAACATCTATGAGACCGACGAGGTGTTCCCGGTCATCGAGGCCGCGCAGCGCATGTCCGGCCGCCTGTACGGCGACGACGAGGCGATGGACGTCAAGTTCCGCGTGGTCGCCGACCATGTGCGTTCCGCGCTGATGATCATGAGCGACGGCGTGCGCCCGGCCAACAACGGCCGCGGCTACGTGCTGCGCCGCCTGCTGCGCCGCATCGTCAAGGCGATGCGCACGCTCGGCGTGACCGATCCGGTGCTGCCGACGCTGTTCCCGGTGTCCAAGGACGCGATGGTGCCGAGCTACCCCGAGCTGGAGCAGACCTTCCATGACGTGTCCGAGGCCGCGTACGGTGAGGAGGACGCCTTCCGCCGCACCCTGGAATCCGGCACCGAGATCTTCGACATGGCCGTCGCCAAGGCCAGGAATGCCGGCAAGGACACCGTCTCCGGCGCCGACGCCTTCACCCTGCATGACACGTACGGCTTCCCGATCGAACTGACGCTGGAGATGGCGGCCGAGCAGGGCGTGAAGGTCGACGAGGCGAAGTTCCGCGAGCTGATGGCCGAGCAGAAGTCCCGCGCCCGCGCCGATGCGCTGAAGAAGCGCCACAACGTGGACCTGTCCGTGTACGACGACTTCAAGAAGACGCTGGCCGCGCCGATCGACTTCCTCGGATACACCGACTACTCCAGCCGTTCGAAGGTCCTCGGCATCATGCAGGAGGGCAAGGGCTCCGTGCCGGCGGTCACCGCCCCGGCCACCATCGAGGTGATACTCGACCGTACGCCGTTCTACGCGGAGGCGGGCGGCCAGCTGGCCGACCAGGGCGAGATCCTGTCCGACGACGGTGCGGTGCTTGAGGTCGATGACGTGCAGAAGCCGATCAAGGACCTGATCGTGCACCAGTGCCGCCTGACCGAGGGCACGCTGGTCGTGGGCACCGAGGTCAACGCCACGATCGATCTGGACCGCCGCGGCGCCATCGCCCGCTCGCACACCGCCACCCACATGGTGCACAAGGCGCTGCGCGAGGAGCTCGGCCCGCAGGCCACCCAGCGTGGCTCCGAGGACGCGCCGAACCGTCTGCGCTTCGACTTCCAGTGGTCCAAGGCACCGGCCAAGACGATCATGAGCGCCGTCGAGGCCCGTGTCAACGACAAGCTGCGCGACAACCTGGCCGTCACCACGCAGGAGATGAAGTTCGACGACGCCATCGCCCTCGGCGCCATGCACCTGTTCGGCGAGAAGTACGGCGACATCGTGCGCGTCGTCTCGATCGGCGAGGACGGCTGGAGCCGTGAGCTGTGCGGCGGCACCCATGTGGACCATGTCGGCAAGATCGGCCAGGTCAGCATCCTGTCCGAGGCGTCGATCGGTTCCGGCGTGCGCCGTGTGGACGCCCTGGTCGGCCAGAGCGCCTACGAGTACAACGCCCGCGAGCACGCGCTGGTCTCCCAGCTGTCCGACAAGCTCAACGCCCGTCCGGACGAGCTGGCCGAACGCGTGAACACGCTGCTGGCCAAGCTCAAGGAATCCGACCGTCGTCTGGCCGCCATGTACGAGAGCCAGCTGGCCTCCACGGTGCCCGGACTGGTGGCGGAGGCCAAGGCTTCGGCCGCGCCGGTCAAGGTGGCCGCCCGGAACGTCGGGCATTTCGGCTCGTTCGACGCGCTGCGCAAGACCGTGCTGGACATCCGCGGACAGCTCGGCGAGGACGCCCCCGTGGTGGTGGCGCTGGCCGGCGTGAGCGCCGACGACAAGCCGATGGTCGCCGTGGCCACCAACGAGGCCGCGCGCAAGGGCGGAATCAAGGCCGGCGATCTGGTGCGCGGCGCCTCCAAGATCCTCGGCGGCGGTGGCGGCGGCAAGCCGGACTTCGCCCAGGGCGGCGGCTCCGACGCCTCCAAGATCGACGCCGCGCTGCAGTCGCTGACGCACGAGGCGATGAAGGGCTGAACCACATCCCATGGTGTGGCTTGGTGTTGATCTAGGCAACGCCCGGGTCGGACTGGCACTGTCCGACCCGGAACTGACGTTGGCGCACCCGGCGGGGAACGTTCCAGTCAACGGCGACTCGTTCTTCGCCCTGGATCCGGTGATCGGCGTCATCGAGGATGAGGGCGTGGACCATGTGGTGGTGGGCCTGCCCCTGCAGATGGACGGCACCGAGGGCAGGAGCGCCAAGAAGGCGCGAAGGTGGGCCGATAACCTCAAAAAGAGAATGTCCGCTCTCCTGGATGACGGTCAATTCGCGTTGACGGCTATTCCGGCTGTAACATTGGTGGATGAACGACTGACCACCGTCAGCGCGCATCGGCTGCTGCACGATGCCCGGATCGGTGGCAGGCAGCATCGACCTGTGGTCGATCAGCAGGCGGCGGTGGTGATACTGCAGACCGCGTTGGATAGCAGAGAGAACAGGTAAGAGGAGCGACCCCCGTGTCCGATAGTTTCAGTGATTTCTTCGAGGAGAACACGCAGTGGTCCGATTCGGACGGTGACGGGTTCTCCGCATTGCCGCCGCGCCCGCCGCGTTCTCGGCGTGAGATGCGCCGCAAGCGTTCGGAACGCAAAAAACATCAGATCGTGACGGCTGTCGTCGTGATAGTCGTCCTGGCGCTGGTTGGCGCGGCGGGGTTCTTCGGATACCGTGCGCTGCGGCAGTGGCAGGCCAATCGTGAGGCCGCCCAGGTCGTCATCGAGGATTACCCGGGGCCGGGCAACGGCAGCGTGCAATTCACCGTGGAAAGCGGCAGCGACTGGCATACCGTGGCGCAGAACCTGACCAAGCAGGACATCATCAAATCCCCCGAGGCGCTGACCAGCATCGCCGGCAACTCCACGCTGTACCCGGGCACCTTCAGCCTGCAGTACCAGATGAAGGCCTCGGATGTGCTGGCGGTGCTGTCCGATCAGGCGCAGGCCGGCGGATTCATCGAGGTCAGGCCCGGCGAACGCGTCAGCGACGTCATCGCCAACGCGGCGCAGGTCACCGGTCTGCCCGAAAGCGACTTCCAATCGATCATCGACGGGGACGGCGCCGGCATCCTGCCCGCCGAGGCCAACGGCAGCTTCGAGGGCTGGCTGGAACCCGGTTCGTACAACCCTTCGGAGGGGCAGAGCGCCTCGGATATCCTGACGCAGATGGTCAATGCCCGCATCGCCAAACTCGACGAGATGGGCGTGCCGACCGGCGAGGAACGCGAACGGATTCTGATTATCGCTTCGATTGCCGAGGCCGAGGTTAATCGTGAGGAGTATTACGGCAAGGTGACCCAAGTAATAGAGAATCGTCTTGCGCAGGGGATGTATCTGGGTATGGATACGTCGCTGGCATACGGATTAAACAAGAGCGCCAGCGAAATCACAGATGAGGACATCGCTGATGTCAACCATCAGAATCCGTATAATCTGCATAACGGGCACACCTTGGGTCTCCCTCCGACTCCCATCGGCAATCCCGGCGAGAGCGCCATCAAGGCCGCCGTTAATCCGGAACCCGGTGATTGGCTGTACTTCGTCACGGTTGATCTGAATACCGGCGAGACGAAGTTCGTCAGTACCGAGGACGAATTCTGGCAGATTCGAGACGAGTACAAGAACAACAACCCCAACGCGAACTGATCGGTATCGGTTCCGCAACGAGTGAGGCGGCGTCATCCCGCGGGAGGCGCCGCCTCACCGCTTTCGTTTTATCCGCAGACTCCCAGCGCCACGGCCGCGGCCACCACGATCACCGGCGCGAACGGCACCTTGCCCGCATAGGGGGTGTCCCCCTGCCAATCGAACCGTCGCCACAGCAGCATCCAGACCAGCCCCAGCACGCCCATCGCCAGCCACCAGACCACCACGCCCCACAATCCAGCCGTCCCCACGGCCAATCCCATCACCAACGTCACGGTCACATCGCCGAACCCCAACGCGCCGGGCCTGACCAACGCCAATCCGCACTGCACCGCGGCGCACAGCACGGCGAACAGCGCCGCCTGCAGCACCAGGAACAAGTCGTTGCCCAGCAGCGCGGCCACGATCAGAGCCACCAGTTGCAGCAGGCAGCCCACGGCCACCCACAGCCGCGGCACCCGACGGCATCGGATGTCCTCAACACTGATCGCCAGTCCACATAGAAGACTCGGCAGCGCAACAAGGTAGCCCATGCCGGTAGGATAGACCGAAGTTGCAAGGAACACCACTTACCAAGGAGTACAGGCATGTTGCGTTGGCAGACGGCAGGGGAGTCGCACGGCGAGGCGCTGGTCGCCATGATCGAGGGCATGCCGGCCGGCGTGCGGGTGACCTCGCAGGATATCGTCGGCGCCCTGGCGCGTCGCCGCCTCGGGTACGGGCGCGGCGCGCGTATGAAGTTCGAACAGGATCAGGTGCGGCTGCTCACCGGCGTGCGGCACGGCGAGACGCTTGGCTCGCCGATCGCCATCGAGATTGGCAACACCGAATGGCCCAAGTGGACCCAGGTCATGAGCGCGGACCCGCTCGACCATGACCTGCCGCGCGAGGGACGCAACGCGCCGCTGAGCCGTCCGCGCCCCGGCCACGCCGACCTGACCGGCATGCGCAAGTACGGCTTCGACGACGCCCGTCCGGTGCTGGAACGCTCCAGCGCCCGCGAGACGGCCTCGCGCGTGGCGCTCGGCGCTGTGGCGGCGTTGTTCTTGGAACAGTCGCTGGGCATTCGCACCGTGGCGCATGTGATTTCCATCGGGGGCGCGGGCGTGGAGGACTCCGCATCCGCCCCGCTGCCCGCGCCGGATGACGTGGCTGCCTTGGACGCCTCGCCGGTACGGACCCTCGACAAGGCCGCCGAGGCGCGGATGATCGCGCGCATCGACGAGGCGAAGGCCAACGCCGATACCTTGGGCGGCGTGGTCGAGGTCATCGCCTACGGCGTGCCGGCCGGCATCGGCACGTATGTGGAATCCGACCGTCGTCTGGACGCCGCCCTGGCCTCCGCGCTGATGGGCATCCAGGCCATCAAGGGCGTGGAAATCGGCGACGGCTTCCTGGAGGCCCTGCGCCCCGGTTCGCAGGCGCATGACGAGATCATGGTCGGCGATGACGGGCGCATCACGCGTATGACGAACCGCGCGGGCGGCATCGAGGGCGGCATGTCCAACGGACAGCCGATCCGTGTGCGTGCGGCGATGAAGCCGATCCCCTCGATCCCCAAGGCGTTGCGCACCGTGGACGTGCTGACCGGCGAGCCGGCGCAGGCCATCAACCAGCGTTCCGACTCCACCGCCGTGCCGGCGGCCGCCGTGGTGGCCGAAGCCATGGTGCGGCTGACCATCGCGCGGTATGTGTTGGAGAAGTTCGGCGGCGACAATATCGCCGAAACCCGACGCAACGCCGAGGCGTACCTGGCCTCGTGGCCGGAGCATATGCGCTGAGCCCTGCTTTGGGTCCCCGCCGCAGGGGCGTTTCCCGGATGCGGCGGATGATTGGACGATCCCGCGCCTGGCGACGGTATGGATCGGCCGCCGTATCGGATGGATAGGAGGAGAGGACGGATGCTGACGAAACATCCACGGGCCGTGGTGATCGGCATGATGGGCGCGGGCAAGACCCGCGTCGGACGGGAGACCGCGCAGCTGATGGGGCTGCCGTTCCTCGACGCGGACGTGGAGATCGAACGTCAGGTGGGCATGTCCATCCCCGAATATTTCGAGCGATATGGGGAACCGGCGTTCCGTGAGGTCGAGAGCGATCTGATCCGACGAACCGTCAACGAGTTCGACGGCATCTTCTCGCTGGGCGGGGGTGCCCCGATGACGCCCGCGGTACGCGAATGCCTGGCCGAGTACGTATCCGGGGGCGGCAAGGTGATCTATCTGATGGCCGACCCCCGCGAGGCGATGGAACGCGCCCGGCGCGGCGGCGGCCGGCCGATGCTCAACGGCGACGCCGACGAACGGTGGCAGTCGCTGTACCAGGTGCGCGATCCGGTGTTCCGGGATGTGGCGAATGTGGTGGTGCATACCTACGGTCTGTCGCCGGCGCAGGCGGCAAGGAGGATGAAGGATATGATCGACGAACGAGCCGTGCACGTGACCGGTTCCGGCATCGACCCGTACGATGTGCGCATCGGGGAGCGGGCGATGAGCCACCTGCCCGAGCTGCTGGGGGATCGGGTGACTCGTGTGGCGCTGATCCATACGCAACCCGTGCAGCGGCATTCCGATCATGCGCGTGCGCTGCTGCGCCAGGGCGGGTACGAGGTCGTGGACATCGTGGTACCCGATGCCGAGGCCGGCAAGACCGTGGACGTGGCCAACGGCGTCTGGCAGCGTCTCGGCGAGGAGGGCTTCACCCGCTCCGACGCGATCGTGGGCGTCGGCGGGGGAGCGGCCACCGATCTGGCCGGGTTCATCGCCGCCACTTGGATGCGCGGCGTGCGCTACGTGAACTGCCCGACCTCGCTGCTGGCGATGGTCGACGCGTCCACCGGCGGCAAAACCGGCATCAACACGCCGCAGGGCAAGAACCTGGTCGGCTCGTTCTACACGCCGGCCGGCGTGCTCGCCGACGTGCGGACGTTGGCCTCGCTGCCCAACGACATCTTCATCGAAGGACTCGGCGAGGTGGCCAAATCCGGATTCATCATGGACGAGGAGATCCTGCGGATCCTGGAATCCCATGCCGCGGCGCTGCGAGGGTTCGACGGCGCGACCTTCCTCGAATCGCCGCTGAAGGACGTGGTGTGCGAACTGATCGAGCGCACGGTGCGCGTCAAGGTGCATCACGTCTCCTCCGACCTCAAGGAGCAGGGGCTGCGCGAGTTCCTCAATTACGGGCATACGCTCGGCCATGCCATCGAGCAGATCGAGCACTTCCGCTGGCGGCACGGCAACGCGGTGGCCGTCGGCATGGTGTTCGCGGCGGAACTGTCGAACCTGCTCGGGTACATCGACCGCGATCTGGTCGACTACCACCGTTCGCTGCTTGGAGCGTTGGGACTGCCGACCTCATGGGGCGGCGGCTCATGGTCCGACGTGCTGGCGCTGATGCACCGCGACAAGAAGGCACGCGGCAACATGCTGCGGTTCGTGGTGCTGGACCGCATCGGGCATGTCATTCACTTGGAGGATCCGCCGGCGGACGTCGTCGAGGAGGCATTCCGCCGCATCCGTCCGTGAAGCAAGAAAGGAAGTCATCGTATGACACGCAAGGTTATTGTCGTTAACGGACCGAACCTCGGACGCCTCGGCGTTCGTGAACCCGACGTCTACGGCCATCAGGACCTGGAGACGCTGCGCCGCGACTGCACGGCCTGGGGCGAGGAACTGGGCCTTGAGGTCGAAGTCCGTCAGACCGACGACGAAGCGGAGATGATCGGTTGGATGCACCGGGCCGTGGACGAACAGACGCCCGTGGTCATGAACCCGGCCGCGTTCACCCATTACTCGTACGGTCTGTCCGACGCCGCCCACATGGTGACCGATGCGGGGCTGCCGCTGATGGAGGTGCACATCTCCAACCCGTCCGCCCGTGACGCGTTCCGCAAGTATTCGGTCATCAGCCCCGTGGCCACCGGCACCATCACCGGCATGGGCTTCTACGGGTACCGCCTGGCCCTGGAGGCCGTGGCGCACCTGCTTGAGGCATGAGCGCGAATCCGGGTTCGCCAATGATGACGGACGTGATGCCCGATGGGTGCCGTGTGACGTCCAAGCCGTTCGAAGAACTGACGGTGACGGAGCTGTACGAGATGCTTCGGCTCCGCTCCGAGGTGTTCGTGGTCGAACAGGAGTGCGCCTATCAGGACATCGACGGCAAGGATCCCGGTTCGTGGCAGGTCATGGTGTTCGACGACTCGGGGGAGCTGGTTGCCGGACTGCGTGTGCTGCGGCCTGGCGTCTCGTTCCCGGAGGCGAGTCTGGGCCGTGTGGTGACGCGGTTCCGTAGCAAAGGCTACGGGGCGGTGGCGATGCGTGAGGGAATCCGGATCGCGTGCGAACAATATGGTGCTGAAACGCTGCGCATCGAAGCCCAGTGTCATGCGATCGGTTTCTACGAACGCTTCGGCTTCCGCGTCGATTCCGCCGAGTTCCTGGAAGACGGCATCCCGCATGTGGAGATGGTGGCGAGTCGTATCCCATGATCGGAAACTACGGGGGAGGGGGCTTGAATCGGCTTCGCACAAGGCTGTGGGCGACCAGGACAGGGTTGCATAGTGGACACTCGTCCCCATGACGTCACACGTCGTTGATACGATGGAATCCCATGGTTAGAAGACATCATGGCAATGCACAGGAACATATCACCAAGCACATCTTCGTCACCGGAGGCGTGGTCTCGTCGTTGGGCAAGGGGCTGACGGCTTCATCATTGGGACGTCTGCTGCGTTCGCGGGGCATCCGTGTGCTGCAGCAGAAACTCGATCCGTACATCAACGTGGACCCGGGCACGATGAACCCGTTCCAGCACGGCGAAGTGTACGTGACCGAGGACGGTGCCGAAACCGATCTGGACATCGGCCACTACGAGCGCTTCCTCGACGTCTTCCTCAGCCAGAAGGCGAACGTGACCACCGGCCAGATCTACCAGTCGGTGCTGCGCAAGGAGCGCGCGGGCGAATACCTCGGCCAGTGCGTGCAGGTCATCCCGCACATCACCGACGAAATCAAGTCCCGCATGCGCGCCCAGGCCTCCGACGACGTGGACGTGATCATTACCGAGATCGGCGGCACCGTCGGCGACATCGAATCCCAGCCGTTCCTGGAAGCGGCGCGCGAGGTGCGCCGCGACCTGGGGCCGGACAACTGCATGTTCGTGCACGTCTCCCTCGTGCCGTACATCTCCGCCGCGCACGAGTTGAAGACCAAGCCCACCCAGCATTCGGTGATGATGCTGCGTCAGTTGGGCATCTCCCCGGATGCGCTGGTGCTGCGTTCGGACCGTCCGCTCAACCAGTCCATCAAGGACAAGATCTCGCTGATGTGCGACGTGGATTCGGAGGGCGTGGTCAACTGCGTGGACGCGCCGAGCATCTACGACGTGCCGAAGATCCTGTTCGACGAGGGTCTCGACGCCTACGTGGTGCGCGAGCTGGGTCTGCCGTTCCACGACGTGGACTGGGACGAGTGGGCCGACCTGCTGGAGCGCGTGCACCATCCGAAGCATGAGGTGAACATCGCGATCGTCGGCAAGTACATCGACCTGCCGGACGCGTACCTGTCCGTCACCGAGGCGATCAAGGCGGGCGGTTTCGCCAACTGGGCCAAGGTCAACGTCAAGTGGGTGGCCGCCGACAAGTGCGCGACCCCGGAGGGCGCGGCGGCCGCGCTCGATCAGGTCGATGGCATTGTGGTGCCGGGTGGATTCGGCATCCGCGGCATCGAAGGCAAGATTGGTGCGCTGCGGTTCGCACGCGAGAACGGTCTGCCGGCGCTCGGCCTGTGCCTGGGATTGCAGTCGATGGTCATCGAATACGCCCGCGACGTGCTCGGCATCGAGGATGCGGACTCCACCGAGTTCGATCCGAACTGCGCGAATCCCGTCATCGCCACGATGGAGGAGCAGAAGGATATCGTGGCCGGCAAGGGCGACATGGGCCATACGATGCGTCTGGGATCCTACCCGGCCGAGCTGCTGGAGGGATCGCTGGTCGCCGAACTGTACGGCACCACGCATGTCACCGAGCGGCACCGCCACCGCTACGAGGTGAACGTGGCCTATAAGGACCGTCTGCGTGAGGCCGGTCTGGTGATCTCCGGCCAGAGCCCGGATGGCGAGCTCACCGAGTTCGTGGAGCTGCCGCGCGAGGTGCATCCGTTCTATGTGGCCACCCAGGCGCACCCGGAGTTCAAGAGCCGTCCGACCAAGCCGCACCCGCTGTTCGCCGGTCTGGTCAGGGCCGCGCTGGTTCACCAGTCCGAACGCTGAGGGATTATCCCACCATCAAGCGGATGCGGGGCGGGAAGCAACTCATTGCTTCCCGCCCCGCATATATATGCAACCGTGCAACTTCGGTCCCGACGTCATGCGCCGTAGAATTGCGCGCCGAGCAGATGCATGAGTATCGTGATGACGGTGAGGTGCACCGGGTAGAACCAGTAGAACAGCCATTTGACGGGCCGGCCGCGCTGTCCGTTGTACAGCAGCATGAACGGGAGCGCCCCGATCATCATCCATTGGTAGTTGTAGGTGAACGGCATCCAGTGGATGCTCACCGGAAGACCGAGATACTCCTGTGCGAGTCCCGGCAGGATGCTGTTCGTGAGCGGTGCATAGTTGAACAGTATGAATATCGCACCGCAGAACACCGTGAACCATATGGCCAGCCGATACCGTGACTTCCGGCAAACCCACATGATCAGACCGAGTATCACATATGCATAGCCGCCATCGATGGAGATACCCATGCCAAGCGCGGTGGGCGCCACAATCTCGACGAGGAGCCGAGGCAGGATGTCCAATTCGCTGATGGATGGTTCGGTCGCGGTGAACAGCAGGTATAGGGTAATCTGCCACAAGCAATAGGCTGCAAGGCCTGCAACACGGTGCGGTGGTTTGCGCAATGAGAGGATGCCGATGATCAGTGCGACGTGGAATAGGGGCGTAAACGCGTTGCCGGTGCGATTGAGGATCAATTCCATGAAGGCCATGCCGACGCTGGCGGTATACAGCCGCATGATGTAGCGGAAGATGCTGTGGGTGTGCTCACAGGCCTGCACACACAGAAAAGTGAACAACGGCGCGGCGAGTCGCCCAATCCAGTGCATCGGCAGCTCAATGGCATGCGGAAAGAACAGTGCGGTATGGTCGATGACCATGAGCAGGCATGCGACGATTTTAAGCGTAAACGTGTTCATGATTTGTATTTCATGATTTATATGGTTTTGTTCTGCAACCATTGTGATGGTTGCAGAACAAAACCACATTCTGATTGGTTAATCGTTGTGTATCAATACTGACGACTAAACGTGGCTCTAATAGATCCTTCCACTGACTTGGCAGTGATCCTTGTCGTTGACTCCGACAAATTCTAAATAGAATTCGTCGCTCGTCTTACTGGCACCAAAACTCATAATCGCACCACTGGAAGTGAAAGTATAGCTTGCAACCACTGGGTCTGTGCCGAACATGTCATATTTGTACACAGTGACTCGAATCGGAAGGGAGATTTGGGTGAATTTCACAGTGTACGAAGTCTTACCCTTAACTCTCGTGAGGGTATACAGCACTCCACCCAGCGTATCGCCGGAAAAAGTGTAACTTCCACCATTGGATATATCTGTTACCTGCCAAGGCAATCCTGGTGGATCTTGGTTGCGAGGAGAGACTTGGCTGGCTTCCTGCATGTCAGATACTTCGGTTTGCGGGAATGCGTTCGCGGCAGGTGATGCGATTGAACAGATGCACAGCAGTGAACACATTGTTGCCGCAATTTTAGCTAATGTTCGCTTCATGATTGTCTCCTTTGAACAACCCTCTTGCATGGACATGTTCAATGTATCCTGCAGCCGATTGGTATCATCCAAAAGATGATAAAGTGAAAAGATTTGTGATGATTGCTTTGTCTTTGTGTTGATCTTAGTAAGGAAATGTGGGATGAATGCATTCATCGCGATCATCATGTCATGCGTATTGTCTGTTGTTCCGATGACATCTTGTGATGTGCTTTCCCTAAAACACGCTGAACTACAGTCAACGGAGGAATCCCGGTTCCGCGATTGTCCTCCATGGCTTGAGTGGATGTGCGGCAGCGAATACTACGCGTGAAATAGCGGTACCTGCGCGCGTAACGTCCACACGTCATCTTCGATGGCGTATGTCATTGTTCCTCCCAACGCGCGGATTCGGCGTTCATGAAGGGACAGACCGTGCGATATATGTCGGTCTGATGACCGTGCCACATCGCATGTGTTGGATTCGGTAAGATTGATGCGGCTACGCCCGACTACTATACGTATGACATAACTGTCATTACCCTGTCTCGCGTGCGTGACGATATTGGTATAGAGCTGGTCGATGAGGTCACGCAGTTCCTCCGCGACGGCGGAATCAGGACGATAGTTCGTTCCCTGATTTTCCGTGCGCACGACACTGGTTCCGAGAAACCCCAATGTTGCAAGTATGTGATCGTTGCAATCCAGCTGCTGCCGGAGGGCGTCAACGAACATCACGTTGTCGTGGTCTCGATTGACATATGCGGCAGAGTCGTCTGATCCGCACAGGATGTCGATGACGGTTCGGGTCTCCGCAAGCGTGTCCGCCGCGACGGATTTGATATCGCGCAAACATGCATGGCTGTTTTCCCCGGTCGCCGTGGCAGGCTTAGAGTCATCAGCCATCAGTGATATCAGCGTCAGGCCACGCGCCGTGGAATCATGTATGCGACTGGCCAACAGCAGATCCCGTTGCGACCGGTGATACTGTTCCTGCAGGGATTGCCGTTGCCGCAGCTCTTCTTGGATGCGCTGGAACTGTTGGAGGGCTGACATGCCGTACCCGGCTATGGCGGCGATGACGAATGTACCTAGCAGAGTGACGATGCCGGAGGGTGCCCAAGTCGGTACATGGAATACCAAGGCGGCAAGGTATGCCGCTATCTCGGCGATGAAAAGCATAGAAACCAACACATATCTGCGCTGGTGCGCCAGCATGCCGAAAACAAGCCACAGACTCCAAAGTTGTGGAGAAAACGGCATTCCCGGATACAATGTTGTGGCAACAGATAACGCGGTGATGCCGATGCCGCAGCATGCGGGCAGCCAATACATGCCGATGCTCATGCTTGCCAGTACACAGGCGAACATCAGATTGGCCATCGATTGATCGGATCCCGCAGCGTATTCGAGCATCGTCAGCATCACGACGAAGATGATGATTGCCAACGCATATGGACGCTTGCAACCACGGAATGCCGGGAAGATATGAAACGGAGCTGGTCCGGTGGCGTTCGACATGCTCATCATGCGCTCCTGAACTGCGTCCAGACACGGATGAGCTGGAGCTTGTTGCCGACTCCGAGCTTGCGTATGGCGTGGCGTAGATGCGTTTTGACGGTGGCTTCGCTCAACGCCATGCGGGCGGCGACCTCCCTGGCCGTCAATCCCTCTATCGTCCAATCCAGCACCTCCGTCTCACGCGGCGATAATTCCAGGGAAGTCGCATTCACCGCGCCGGGAACAGTCAACAAGCGGTACGCCTGCCCAGGCGAGGAGAACCCCTGCTGAATGTATGTCCGTCCTGCCGCACAGTCGGCAAGGCAACGCTGCAGGCCCTGCACATCGGCCTTATCCAACAGCGCCTGCGCACCGAACCGACGAGTCACATGCTCATATCGGCGCAGCGAATGCGCCGTCATACCGTAGATGACGATGCGGTCGGAGAAATGACGGATCCGCTGGCATACCATGCCGCCGTCGACTCCATCCATATTCATGTCCACCAATACGACATCGGGTCTGCTCCGCCGATCAACGCACAGATCAACGGCCTCGTCGCCGGATCTCGATGTCCAGATCACAACGGTGCCGTGCCGCGGCGCCATCCCGTTGACCACGGAACGCAACGCCGCAAGCGTCAGAGCGTCATCGTCGATGATTCCCACTCGCAGGTCTTCGGCAGCGCGTTCGACTTCGGCGGCATCATATCCGGATTCATCGCTGTGTTCGTCCCTCATCGTTCGATACATCCCTCCCAATATCGACTGGTTTCATGATATCCAGTAGGACTCCTCTTCACACGGCCTTGGTTCAGAGGACGGACCAGGGGCGCGCCTTAGCGGCAGTTCAAACGACGAACGGCTTCGGAACGTTGCACATTGGGCGGAGCGTCGTGCGGGCATGGGCTTGTACACATCACTCAGTAGGGGATTCTGTCATTCAGTTGGGAACCGAATCGGATGAGACCTGTGAACTGGGGCCCGGAAGAAGAGTGTTTCCGGCTGAAACAGGTGCTACCCGTCTGAAAAGTTTCCAACTGAATGAGAAATCACCTACCGAACGTCAGGGGATCCCTCTGCTGACGCGCCCTCGGCACCCCCGTGAGCTTCCTCACATCCGCTCGGGGATGATTTTTCGGGCGGATACTAGTGTTTTCCCGCTGATTCCATTAGTGTTGCGGATGGAAGCAATTCGTATGAAGGAGGCAGCGCGCAGTGACGGACGAGATGACGCCACAGTCGCCCGGGCAGACGGGCGGCGCCGCGGCTGACGTGGAGATGAGCCAGTACGTGGCCGGCCGGTCCCGCGTCAACGAGGACAAGATCAGGCAGGATGACGAGATCATCAGCCAGTTCGGCGAATACGAGTACGGCTGGCATGATTCGGATGCGGCCGGCGAGGCGGCGAAGAAGGGCATCGACGAGAACGTGGTGCGCGCCATCTCCGCCGACAAGGGCGAACCCGAGTGGATGCTCGACATCCGTCTCAAGGGCTATCAGGCGTTCCTGGACAAACCAATGCCGGATTGGGGCGTGGACCTGAACGGCTTCAACGCCGACGACTTCAAGTACTACGTCAAGCCGATCGACAAGCAGGCCGCCACCTGGGAGGATCTGCCGGACGACATCCGCAACACCTACGACCGTCTGGGCATCCCCGAGGCGGAGAAGAAGCGTCTGGTCTCCGGCGTGGCCGCCCAGTACGAGTCCGAGGTCATCTACAACTCCATCCAGCAGGAGCTGAAGGACCAGGGCGTGATCTTCGTGGACACCGACACCGCGGTGCGCGAATACCCGGATCTGGTGCGCAAATACTTCGGCACGGTCGTACCGCCGGACGATAACAAGTTCGGCGCGCTGAACACGGCCGCGTGGTCGGGCGGCTCGTTCATCTATGTGCCCAAGGGCGTGCATGTGGACATCCCGCTGCAGGCCTATTTCCGCATCAACACCCCGAACATGGGCCAGTTCGAACGCACGCTGATCATCGCCGACGAGGGCTCCTACGTGCATTACGTGGAGGGCTGCACCGCGCCGATCTACTCGACCGATTCGCTGCACGCCGCCATCGTGGAGATCATCGTGGAGAAGCACGCCCGCGTGCGCTACACCACTGTGCAGAACTGGTCGAACAACGTGTACAATCTGGTCACCCAGCGCGCCTACGTGCGCGAGGGCGGCACGATGGAATGGGTGGATGGCAACATCGGCTCCAAGGCCACGATGAAGTACCCGGCCTGCATCCTGGCCGAACCGTACGCCAAGGCCGAAACCATGTCGCTGGGCTTCGCCGGCAAGGGGCAGTACCAGGATACGGGCGCCAAGATGATCCACCTGGCCCCGCACACCAGCTCCACGATCGTGGCCAAGTCCATCTCGCGCGGCGGCGGCCGGTCCGCCTACCGCGGCCTGGTCAAGATCGTCAAAGGCGCCGAAGGCTCCTCGAACTCCACGGTCTGCGACGCGCTGCTGGTCGACGACTACTCGCGCTCCGACACCTATCCGCATGTGGACGTGCGCGAGGACGACGTGTCGATGGCGCATGAGGCCACCGTCTCCAAGGTCTCCGAGGACCAGCTGTTCTATCTGATGAGCCGCGGTCTGAACGAGGACGAGGCGATGGGCATGATCGTACGCGGCTTCGTCGAGCCGATCAGCCGTGAGCTGCCGATGGAGTACGCGCTGGAACTGAACCGTTTGGTGGAACTGCAGATGGAAGGATCGGTGGGCTGAGTCCGATGGCAGAGAAAACCGAAATCACCATTCCCGTGGCGGATCCGAACGACCCGTACGCGGTGCCGGCGGCCATGCCGTCGAGCGCGGACCGTGCGCCGCGCAGCTTCGACCTTGACGCGTTCGCGATGCCGACCTCCCGTCAGGAGGAGTGGCGGTACACGCCGCTGGACCGCGTCGCCGAATTCCTCGATGTGTTCGAGCCGAGCGGCCTGACCACGGTCGAGGTGACCGGCATCGACGGTTCGCCGTTGGACCCCGCGCAGGTCGGCGTCGAGGTCGTGGACAGGACCGTCGCGCCGAGCGGCACCGTGTCCAAGCCGAGCGACCGCATCTCCGCGGTCGAATGGAACGTCGTGAAGACCGCGACCGTCGTGACCCTGCACGGCGATGTCGACCAGCCGGTACGCATCAGCGTGACCGGCGGCGGGATGGATCTCGACGCGCTGCACTTGGTCATCGTGGCCGACGCCGGCACCCATGCCGACGTCGTCGTCGAACACCACGGCACGGCACGTCTCGCGGAGGGCGTGGAAATCGTCACCGGCCGGGATTCCAACCTGTCCACCACCTTCATCCAGGAGTGGGAGAAGGGCTCCAAGCATGTCGGCGGCCACCGCATCCATGTGGGCGAGAACGCCAGCCTGCGTCACTCGATGGTCACGCTCGGCGGCGATGTGGTCCGCATCCGTATGGACCAGGACTTCGGCGGCCCGCAGGGCGACCTGAACATGCTGGGCATCTACTTCGCCGATCCGGGCGAGCACATCGAGCACCGCACGATGGTGGTGCACAACCATCCGGATTGCAGGTCGCGCGTCGTGTACAAGGGCGCGCTCGACGGGCAGGGGGCGCACTCCACATGGGTCGGCAACGCGCTGATCCAACCGACCGCGCCGGGCACCGATTCCTACGAGCTCAACCGCAACCTGGTGCTGACGCCGGGCGCGATCGCCGATTCGGAACCGAACCTGGAGATCGAGAACGGCAACATCATCGGCGCCGGACACGCCAGCTCGGTCGGCCGGTTCGACGACGAGGAGCTGTTCTATCTGCAGTCGCGCGGCATTCCGGAGACGGAGGCCCGCAAGCTGGTGGTGCGCGGGTTCTTCGGCGAGCTGGTCGAGGAGATCGGCATCCCGCAGATCGGCGACCATCTGATGAGCATCATCGACCGCCGGCTTGCCCGCGGCGAAAGCGAAGCCATGACGAACGTCTGGGAGGAGAAGTAAGATGTCGACGTTGGAAATCAAGGACCTGTACGCCTCGGTCGAAACCAAGGACGGCCGCAAGCAGATCCTCAAAGGCGTGAACCTGACCGTCAACTCGGGGGAGACCCACGCCATCATGGGCCCGAACGGCTCCGGCAAGTCCACGCTGGCCTACACGCTGGCCGGCCACCCCAAGTACGAGGTGGAATCCGGCCAGGTGCTGCTGGACGGCGAGGACCTGCTGACGATGACGCCGGACGAGCGAGCCAAGGCCGGCCTGTTCCTGGCCATGCAGTACCCGGTGGAGGTGCCGGGCGTCTCGATGACCAATTTCCTGCGCACCGCCAAAACCGAGATCGACGGCCAGGCGCCGGCCATCCGCACGTGGACCAAGGAACTGACCGAGGCCATGAAGCGGCTCAAGATGGATCCGAAGTTCGCCACCCGTTCCGTGAACGAAGGCTTCTCCGGCGGCGAGAAGAAGCGCGCTGAGGTACTGCAGCTGGAACTGCTCAAGCCGAAGTTCGCGGTGCTGGACGAAACCGACTCGGGCCTGGACGTGGACGCGCTGCGCATCGTGTCCGAGGGGGTGAACCGCGCCAAGGAGAACACCGGCCTGGGCATCCTGATGGTCACGCACTACACGCGCATCCTCAAGTACATCAAGCCGGACATCGTGCACGTGTTCGCCGACGGACACTTCGTCAAGACCGGCGGTCCAGAGCTGGCCGACGAGCTGGAGGAGAACGGCTACGACCAGTTCCTGCCGGAGGGCGCGGACAGCGAATCCGCGCTGGCGTAGGCGCCGCGGTGGTGCGGATTCGCAGTATGCGGCGGCCTGCACCACCGGAATGCGAACACGGATGATGCATCGGCGGATTGAATGATGGAAGGCAAGGGCATGGTTGATTTCGATGCGATTCGGGCGGAGTTTCCGATTCTGGACCAGAGCGTTCACGGACATCCGCTCGTGTATCTGGATTCGGCGGCCACCGCGCAGAAACCCCGCTGCGTCATCGATGCGGAAGCCGATTTCTACCGTCATGACAATGCCGCCGTGCATCGTGGCGCGCATGAATTGGCGGCGCGTAGCACGGTGGCGTTCGAGCGGGCCCGCGCCTCGATGGCGCGTCTGGTCGGTGCCTGCGTGGATGAGGGCGGCGAGGAGATCGTCGTCACCGGCGGCGCCACCGCCGGGTTGAATCTGCTAGCAACCGCCTTCGGCAACGCCTCGCTGGGACGCGGCGGTTCGGCGGCCGCACGCTTCGCCCTGCATCCGGGCGACGAGATCGTGGTCTCCAAGGCCGAGCACCATTCGGTGCTGCTGCCGTTCCAGGAACTGGCCGCGCGTACCGGGGCCACGCTCAAGTGGCTGGATCTGGACGAGGAGGGCCGCATCCGGTCCGACATGGCCGATGAGGTGATCACCGAGCGCACCCGCGTGGTGGCGGTCACCCATGTGGCGAATGTGACCGGCGCGATCACCGATCTGGCTCCGATCATCCGCCGCGCCCATGCCGTGGGCGCGCTGGTGGTGCTCGACGCCTGCCAGTCTGTGCCCCATCTCAAGGTGGACGTTCACGCCTTGGACGTGGACTTCGCCGTCTGGAGCGCGCATAAGATGTACGGCCCGACCGGGGTCGGCTTCCTATACGGTCGCCGCGAACTGCTGGAGGCTCTGCCCCCGGCGAATTTCGGCGGTTCGATGGTCGAGCTGGCCTGGATGGACCGTCCGGCGCAGTACATGGCGCCGCCCGCCAAATTCGAGGCCGGCACCCAGCCGGTCGCGCAGGTGGTGGCCGCCGGCGCGGCCGCGGAGTGGATGATGGCGATCGGTATGGACGCCATCGCCGCGCACGAGCATGCGGTGGCCGCCGAACTGCTCAAACTCGGCGACGTCGACGGCGTGCGCATCCTGGGGCCGCGCGAGAACAGGGACCGGATCGGCACGGTGGCGTTCGACGTCGACGGCGTGCACCCGCATGACGTCGGCCAGTTCATCGACGCGCAGGGCATCGCCATCCGGGTCGGACACCACTGCGCGCAGCCGGTGCACCGGCATTTCGGCGTCTACGCCTCGAACCGCGCCTCCAGCGGCGTGTACAATTCCGTGGCGGACGCCCAGGCGCTGGTGGAGGCGGTGTCCAAGGTCAGGGCGTTCTTCCGGGTGTGAACCCTGGCAACGGCGTGAAGAGACGGATGGTGGTGTCCATCCGGTGAGGAGCGTGAATATGGATTTCGGCATGAGCGGCGACGATCTGGAACAGATGTACCAGGAGGTGATTCTGGAGGCGTCCCGCAACCCGCACGGCCGCGAGCGGTTCGCGCCGGATCTGGCGAGCGAACAGTCCGCGCAGGCGGGGGAGAGCGTCGTCCGTGCCAGCCATGAGTATTGCGCCGCCGGGGAATCCCACCAGTTCAACCCCACCTGCGGTGATGAGGCGACGATTCACGCCGAGGTGTCGGATGGCGGCGATGGTCGCCCGCATACCATCGAACGCCTCGTATGGGACGGCCACGGCTGTTCGATCTCACAGGCCAGCCTGTCGATCATGGTCGATCTGGTTGAGGGCAAGACCGTGGACGAGGCGATACGGCTGGCCGGCTTGTTCCATCAGCTGATGGATTCGCGCGGCGCCGGATTATCCGATGAATCCGCCGAGGAGGATCTGGGTGACGCCGTGGTGTTCCAGGGCGTCTCCAAGTATCCGATGCGCATCAAATGCGCGCTGCTCGGCTGGGAGGGCATGAAGGCCTCCGTGGCCGAGGCCCTGGCCCGTATGCAATAGGTCTTGTGGTGGCGATTCGCGCCACGTACAATGGTCGCGATACATGATGAATGGGAGTGTGCATGAACGACAATCTGGTTCCCGAACCGCGTCATACGGTCCTCGATTCCGTGCAGAAGGCGTTGGGCGATGAGCAGGCGGCGCGCCGCGTGATGGCGAACCCCGCGCTGGCCAAGGGATTCCCCAACGGCCGCCCGCAGCAGGACGCCGATGCCGCGCCGGCTGCGGAGCACTCCTGCCAATGCGGGAAGCATGAGGACAAGGAGACCGCCGACGGCGGCATCCCGCTGACCTATGTCGACGAGATCGGGCGGGCAACCGCGGCCGACGTACGCGAGGCGCTGCACCAGGTCATCGACCCCGAACTCGGCATCGACGTGATCGATCTGGGTCTTGTGTACGGCATCGAGATCGATGCGTTGGGGCGTGCCATCATCACGATGACGCTGACCACGCCGGCCTGCCCGCTGACCGACCTGATCGAGGACGAATGCGCGGCCACGCTGGCCGGACTGGTGGAGGAGTTCCGCATCGACTGGACCTGGCAGCCGCGGTGGACCATGGACATGATCACGCCGGAGGGACGCGACCAGCTCGCCGCATTGGGCTTCAACTTCGACGCCATGCCGAAGTACTGACACGCGGCGGGGGAGAGCAAGCGGACTTACACACACCATCTCCCACATACCGCATGCCATGAGGGGCCATCCGTTAGGATGGCCCCTCATGCGTGTCTCTATGCCGAATCAGGCGTCGCCGGATCAGTCGTCGACGATCGTGTTCTTCGGCACGACGGTGATGCCGTCCGGCGTCACCGTGAATCCGCGGGCAAGATCATGCTCGGTGTCGATGCCGACCGTGGAGTTCTCGGTGAGCACGACGTTCTTGTCGAGGATGGCCTTGTACACGCGGGCGCGGCGGTTGACGACCACGCCGTCGAACAGGATCGAGTCCACGACCTGCGACCAGGAGTGGATGCGCACGTTCGGGGAGAGCACCGAGTGATGCACCTCGCCGCCGGAGACGATGACGCCCGGGGAGATGATCGAATCGGTGGCGTGGCCCAGACGGTCGCGGCCGGCATGCACGAACTTGGCCGGCGGCAGGTTGCCGGACATCGTGTAGATCGGCCACTCCGAGTTGTACAGGTTGAACTCGGGCACATAGGAGATCAGGTCCATATGCGCATCGTAGAACTGCTTGAGCGTACCCACGTCGCGCCAGTAGGCGTGATCGGTGGAGGTGGAGCCGGGGATCTCGTTGGTGTTGAAGTCGTAGACACCGGCCTCGTTGCGGTTGGCGAAGTACGGGGCGATGTCGCCGCCCATGTCGTGCTTCGTGTTCTCGGCCTTCTCGTCCTGCGCCAGCGCGGCGAACAGGGCGTCGGTGTTGGCCACGTAGTTGCCCATCGAGGCCAGGAACGAATTCGGATCGTCCGGCAGGCCGGTGGTGGTCTCCGGCTTCTCCTGGAAGCTCTTGATCATGTTCGGATGCTCGGGATCGACCTCGATCACGCCGAACTGGTTCGACTGGCTGATCGGCTGGCGGATGCCGGCCACCGTGAACTCGGCGCCGGACTCGATATGCTGCTGCACCATCTGGCTGAAGTCCATGCGGTACACATGGTCGGCGCCGACGATGACCACGATATCCGGCTGGACGTCCTCGATGATGTTGATGGTCTGGTAGATCGCGTCCGCGGAGCCGAGGTACCAGTGCTTGCCCAGACGCTGCTGCGCCGGGACCGGGGACACGTAGTTGCCCAGCAGCGGCGAGAAGCGCCACGTCAGCGAGATATGGCGGTCCAGCGAGTGCGACTTGTACTGGGTGAGCACGATGACCTGCTGATACCCGGAGTTGACGAGATTGCTCAACGGGAAGTCGACCAGACGGAATACGCCACCGAACGGCACCGCCGGCTTGGCGCGATCCCTGGTCAACGGCATCAATCGGGTGCCTTCACCGCCCGCTAGCACGATGGACAGAATCTTCGGATTGGATTTCGACATCCGATCACTCCTCTCTTAGAGCGTCTTACGACACCGTACTGCATTGCTGTTGGCCCGCTTCCTTGCAGACCACCTACAGTGTCAATAATTACATATTTTTTTCGTTTCGCAAGACAGGACGCCCCGCATGTCATCGACTTTTCAGTGAACACGAGTCGAATAGAAGGCGACGGCGCTGGAGGCCGCCACATTGAGGCTGTCCACGCCGTGGCTCATCGGAATCCTGACGGTCAGATCGGCGTGGGCGATCGTGCGGTGGCTCAGACCATCGCCTTCGGTGCCGAAGATCAGGGCGAGCTTTTCGATGTGGTCGGGGGCGTCGACGCCGTTGTCCAGCCGGCGTACCAGTTCGTCCAGCGAGATCGAATCATCCTCCAACGCCATCGCCGCGGTCGTGAATCCCAGTCGGTTCAGCTCGGCGAGCCCCTCGACGGGCCAGTAGTGCGTATCGTCGCCGCCGATGCGGGTCCACGGGATCTGGAACACCGTGCCCATGGACACGCGCGCCGCGCGCCGGTACAGCGGGTCGCCGCACGACGGGGTCACCAGCACGGCGTCGACGCCCAACGCCGCGGCCGAGCGCATCAGCGCGCCGACATTGGTGTGGTCCACGATGTTCTCCATCACGGCGATGCGGCGCGCGTTCCTGCACACCTCCTCGACGCCGGGCAGCGGCCACCGGCGCATGGCCGCCAGCGCGCCGCGGTGCAGACGGTATCCGGTCAGTCGTTTCAGCTGTTCGGGCGACGCCACATACACGGGCACGTCGGGGCCCCAATGCCCGTCAACGAACCGGAAGGTCTCAGCCATGCCGTCGATCCACGGCTCCTCGACCAGCAGCGAGATGGGCTCCCTGCCGGCGGCCAGCGCCCGGTCGATGACCTTCGGCGATTCGGCGATGAACAGCCCCTTGGATGGCTCCAGACGGTTGCGCAGCTGGATCTCGGTGAGATTCGTATAGGCCTCGACACGTTCGTCGTCAACCGACTCAAGTGGGATGAAGCGCATGCCGCCGCCTTTCGCCTGATACAACAAAACCCCTTGGAAGCCAAGGGGTTTTCGTCTGTGTCCGGAGCGGGACTTGAACCCGCACGCCTGTATAAATAGGCACTAGCACCTCAAGCTAGCGCGTCTACCATTCCGCCACCCGGACAGGTGCCGTTCGGCAACGAGTAAGAACTATACCATTCCATGTCGCAAATGCAAACACGGTGTGTCGCGACTGGGGGCGATGTGTAGCCTAGTATCCATGACCGAACCTCTGTTTCTTCTCGATCCGGACCATGACGACGTTCCGGTGAACAGCGACGAGATCCACGCCGGGTGGATCCTGACGCTGCCGCCGCATATCCGCAGGCATGCCGTGCAGGCGATGCGTTTGCAGTCCGGGGACGCGCTCACACTGTCGGATGGCAAAGGGCTGCGGCTGCGCGCCACTATGGTCGATCCGGAGCAGGGGACCGCCGAGGTCGTGGAGTTCGGGCGCGAGCCGCAGCCGGTCGTGCGTCTGAACCTGATCCAGGCGCTGGCCAAGAACGGCCATGACGAGCAGGCCATCGACATGGCCACGCAGATCGGCGTGGATACGGTGATCCCCTGGCAGGCTGATCGCTCGATCGCCAAGTGGAAGGCGGGGAGGACCGACCGCAAGTGGCGTCAGGTGCTGGAGGCCGCCACCGAGCAGTCGCGGCGCTGTTGGACCCCGGAGCTGGGCGACTGCGTCTCCAGCAAGGGGATCGTGGCCATCTGCCGGAGGGCGTGCGTGCACGGCGAGCTGGTGATCGTGCTGCATCAGGATGCCACGCGCAGCTGGCATGATATCGAGGAGTCGATCGCCGCGTTGTCGGACCGTTGCCTGAACGACGGCAGGACGCGTGCGATCACCGTGGTCGTGGGTCCCGAAGGCGGCATCAGCGAGGCCGAGGTCGACGCGTTCGTCGGCGCCGGTGCGGAATGCTGCGTATTGGGAACGAACATCCTGCGCGCGTCCGCGGCCGGGCCCGTGGCCCTGGCGCTGCTGTCCCGCGCGGTGGGACGCTACGCCTAGCGGGGAATATCCGTGCGGCGCAATAGCATGGGATGCGGCAGTAGTTCAACCAGGAGGATCATGATGAGCGAGCCCGATTGCCTGTTCTGCAAGATCATCGCCGGCGAGATTCCCAGCGAGAAGGTCTATGAGGACGAGACGACCTATGCCTTCAAGGACATCAGCCCCAAGGCGGCGGTCCATGTGCTCGTCGTACCCAAGCACCATTACGCGAACGTCGCCGAGCTGGCCGGCGCCGATGCCGCGCAGCTCGCGCATATGGTCCAGGTCGCCCAGTCGCTCGCCGATGACGCCTTCCACGGGGCGTACCGCCTGATCTTCAACACCGGGCGCGACGCCGGGCAGAGCGTGTTCCACGTCCATGCCCACGTCCTGACCGGTGAGACGCTGGACGAGTAGCGGTCCGTCGCGCAATCCAACCGATACTGCACCTACTCACGAGAAGGGAATCCGTGGCCACCACGACACGAACCATCACCATCCCGACGCAGCTTGACCCCGTCGCGGTCCTCGGCCCGGTCGATGAGGTCCTCAGGGAGGTGGAACGGGCGTTTCCGGACCTGACGATCATCGTGCGGGGCAACCGCATTGCCATCATGTCCAGATCGAAGCAGACCGAATCGCAGGCGGCGCGCGCCGAGGAGGTCGTCAACACCATCATCCAGGCCGCGTACACCGCGCCGATGGACGCCGATACCGTACGTCGCATGCTCGATCAGGACATCCTGTCGAACCGTGTACGCCGGACGCATCCCGGGCACGGCGTGGTGACGGAGACGTTGCGCCGCGCCCTTCCCGAGACCCCCACGCGCCGCGACGAGGTCTCGCAGCACCACAAGCCGCACGTCCCCGGCGTCATCACGTTCGCGAACGGGGCGCCGGTCCGGGCCAAAACCGCGGGACAGGTGGCCTACGTCAACGCCATCGAATCGCATACCGTCACCTTCGCCATCGGCCCGGCCGGCAGCGGCAAGACGTATCTGGCCGTGGCCAAGGCCGTGCGCGCATTCCAGGACCGCAAGGTGCGCCGCATCATCCTGACCCGTCCGGCCGTGGAGGCGGGGGAGAACCTCGGCTTCCTGCCCGGCACGCTCAACGAGAAGGTGGACCCGTACCTGCGGCCGCTCTACGACGCCCTCTCCGACATGCTCGGCCCCGACCAGCTGCGTCATTACATGGACGACGGCACCATCGAGGTGGCGCCGCTGGCGTATATGCGCGGCCGCACGCTCAACGACGCGTTCGTCATCCTCGACGAGGCGCAGAACACCACCGAGCAGCAGATGAAGATGTTCCTGACCCGACTGGGGTTCAACACCACGATGGTGATCACCGGCGACGTCACCCAGATCGACCTGACCGTACCGAACTCCGGACTGGCCTCCATCGAGCGGATCCTCGGCGGCATCGACGACATCGCGTTCGTCCATCTGGATGCGGCCGACGTGGTGCGGCACGCGTTGGTCGGGCGGATCGTGGAGGCGTACGATCGGCACGCCTACGCCATCGGGCGTGGGACACGGCATCGAAAGGGCAATGATGAGCGTTGAGGTGATCAACGAGACGCAGTGGGTCATCGATCCGAAGGTCTTCTCCGACCTCGGGGTGTGGGTGCTGGACCAGATGAAGGTCAGCACGCAGTCCGATCTGACGATCATGTTCGTGGACCCCGAACCGATCGCCACACTGCATGAACGGTGGATGAACCTGGAGGGCCCCACCGATGTGATGAGCTTCCCGATGGACGAGCTGCGCCCCGGCGACGGCCGCACGCTGGTCGAGGGCATCCTCGGCGACATCGTGATCTGCCCGTGGGTGGCCGCCCAGCAGGCCGCGGCCGCCGGGCACAGCGCGTTGGAGGAGATGCTGCTGCTGACGATCCACGGCACGCTGCACCTGCTCGGCTACGACCACGTGACCCCGGATCAGGAACGGCAGATGTTCGGCCTGCAGCGCCAGCTGCTGCTCACGTTCTTCGCGCTGCACCACGGCATCGGGGAACCGGCCACACTGCCCGCCGGCACCCCCGATGCGCTGGCGCAGTACGATGAACGCCGCCGGCTGACGCGCGGATCGGAACAACGGTAAGGATGAGGCATGATATTCGATGATCCCTCGCTGATTGTGGTGATCGCGGTGCTCGCCGTGGCCGCCGCGCTGCTGGTCTGGCTGTCGTTGACGATGGCCTCCGCCGAAGGCGCGGTCTCCCGCGTCACCAGGGCCAGTCTGAACAACCTGATCCTGGAGACGCAGACCGATCAGGAGATGAGCCAGTTCACCCGCATGAAGCGCATCGAGCGCATCCATAAGGTGCAGAAGCTGATCGCCGACCGGTACGCCACCTCCGGATCGTGCATGTTCTTCCGCATTTCCTGCAATGTGCTGGACGGCGTGCTGGTGATGTGCATCGCGTCGCTGTGCGGGGCGCCGCTGTGGCTGGAGCTGGTGTGCGGCGTGCTGTTCGCGCTGATCGTGGCCGTGGTGTCGGTGCTGGTGCGTCCCCGTGCCGTGGGGGCGCTGAAGCCGGTGGACATCATGATCAAGCATGCGGGCGTGATCACGGTGGCCTCCGCGTTGACGCCGTTCGCCCGCGTGGGCGGTCAGAACGGCCAGAAGCGCAGGCGCGAGTCGGAGCTCTCCGACGACGAGGAGCTCGAAAAGCTGCAGATGGAGCAGGGCAAGGCCATGATCGACCGGCTGGTCGAGGCCAACGATTTCGATCCCGAGACCTCGGAGATGCTGCGCAACGTGCTCAAGCTCTCGGACACGCTGACCCGCGAGATCATGGTGCCGCGCACCGACATGATCTGCATCGGCAAGGAGCAGACGCTGGTCTCGATGCTGAAGCTGTGCTCCCGCTCCGGATTCTCCCGTGTGCCGGTGATCGGCGAGGACGTCGACGACCTGATCGGCGTGGCCTACCTCAAGGACGCCGTGCGTGCCACGGCGTTCAACCCGGCGGCCGGCGAACGCACCGTCGACTCGATCGTGCGCGACCCCCTGCTGGTGCCGGAGTCCAAGCCGGTGGACGACCTGTTCCACCAGATGCAGCGGTTGCGCCAGCATGTGGCGATCGTGGTGGATGAGTACGGCGGCATCGCCGGCTTGGTGACGATCGAGGACACCATCGAGCAGATCGTCGGGGAGCTGGAGGACGAGCACGACCGCACCCAGCATGCCGAACCGGTGCAGATCGGGGAACGCAAGTGGAGCATGCCCGCACGCACGCCGATCGCCGACCTGGAGGAGATCTTCGAGATCGACATCGACGAGGACGATGTCGACACCGTGTTCGGTCTGCTGACCAAGCTGCTGGGACAGGTGCCGATCGTCGGCGCGTCGGCGGTCACTCGCGGGCTGCGGCTCACCGCCGTGGATTCGGCCGGTCGCCGAAAGAAGGTCTCGACGATAGTGGTGGAGCCTGCGCATACCGATCAGAGCCACGACGAAGATCCGGACACGTCAGCCGAACAGGACGAAGCAGAGAACAAGGAGCAGTGAACCAGTGAACGACGCAGCCCAGCAGACACAGGACCAGACGGTGTACAGGTCGGGATTCGTGGCCGTGGTCGGCCGCCCGAACGTCGGCAAATCCACGCTGATCAACGCGTTGATCGGCACGCAGGTGGCCATCGCCTCCTCCCGGCCGGAAACCACACGCAAGGCCATCCGCGGCATCCTGACCACCGACCATGCGCAGATCGTGCTGGTGGACACCCCGGGCATCCATCGCCCGCGCACGTTGCTCGGCCAGCGGTTGAACGATGTGGTGGACGAATCGTTGGCGGACGTGGACGCCATCGCGTTCCTGCTGCCGGCCGACCAGGAGATCGGCCCGGGCGACAAGCGCATCCTGAGCCGGTTGCGCGCCGAGTTCGCCACCAAGCGGGACGACGGGAGCTTCTCCTGGAAGGTGCCGCTGATCGCCATCGTCACCAAGATCGACGAGCTCAACCGTGAGCAGCTGATCGCCAAACTCATCCAGATCAACGAGTTCGCCGATTTCGCCGACATCGTGCCGGTGAGCGCGCTGCAGCATGACAATCTGGCCGAGGTGCGCAACGTGCTGATCGACAATATGCCGGAGGGACCGCAGATGTACCCGGCCGATCAGATCACCGAGGAGCGCCCCGAGGACACGATCGCCGAGCTGGTGCGCGGCGCGTTCCTGGAGGAGCTGGACGACGAGCTGCCGCATTCGCTGGCCGTGGTGGTCGATTCGATTGAATACCCGGAGGACAATGAGACCGGCGAGGCCTATGACGGCAAGGTCGAGGTCATCGTGTCGATCTATGTGGAGCGCGATTCGCAGAAGCCGATCATCATCGGCAAGGGCGCCGAGCACCTGGTGCGAGTCAAGAAGAAGCTGCGCACGCCGGTCAACCGCATCGTCGGACGCAAGGCCAAGCTGGACCTGCATGTCAAGGTGGCCAAGGGCTGGCAGTCCGACCCCAAGCAGCTCGAACGCCTCGGATTCTGAAAGCCGGTGCGTCCGGCGTTCTCCATTGCGGCGTAGGCGCTGCAAACGACGCAAAGATCAACATGTGATGCGCATATGGCATATGACTGTATGGCATATGACTGTGGGGTGCCGCCGGAGAACTCCGGACGGCACCCCACAGTCATATGCGCCTGGATGATGCGCCGCGGCGCTACTTGCGCTTGGTGTACATCTGCGTGTTGAGCAGCGTGGCGTAGCGCTTGATGACCTTCGGACGGATGACCTTCATCGAGGCGGTCATCAGACCGTTCTCCTGCGTGAACTCCTCGGGCAGGATGATGAATTTGCGCACCGATTCGGCGCGGGACACGCCCTCGTTGGCCTGGTCGACGTACTTCTGCACCTCGGCGCGGACCACGGCGTTCTCCGTGGCCTCCTCCAGCGTCATGTCACGGTCCAGGCCCTTGGCCTCCAACCACGGACGCAGCGACTCCTCGTCCAAGGTGATCAGCGCGGAGATGAACGGGCGCTTGTCGCCAAGCACCAACGCCTGGGAGACGAACTCGCAGCGTTGGATGACCTCTTCGATCGGGCGCGGGGCCACGTTCTTGCCACCGGCGGTGATGATCAGGTCCTTCTTGCGGCCGGTGATGTAGAGGAATCCCTCCTCGTCCAGTCGACCGAGATCGCCGGTCATGAACCAGCCGTCCTCGGTGAACGTGTCGGCCGTGGCCTCGGCGTTCTTGTGGTAGCGCGGGAACACGGCCGGACCTTGGATCTGGATCTCGCCTTCCTCGCTGATGCGCACGTGGAAGCCGGGGTAGGGGATGCCGACCGAACCGGCCTTGAACGGCGTGCCGACCGGATTGAACGCGCACGGGGCGGTGGTTTCGGTCAGGCCGTAGCCCTCATAGACCGGAATGTTCGCGCCGCGGAAGAACGCCAGCAGCTCCGGGTCGAGCGGGGCGCCGCCGGCCACGATCCACTGGGCGCGGCCGCCGAGCACCTGGCGCAGCTGCGCGTAGATCATCGGGTCGAAGGTGGCGCGGCGGGCGGCGGTCAGGGCCTTGGGCTTGCCGTTGGCGCTGATCTCCTTCATGTAGTTCTGCGCGGTGACCACGCCGGCGGCGAACGCCACGCCCTTGACGCCGTGTCCGGCCTTCTGCGAGGCGGCGTTGTACACCTTCTCCAGCACACGGGGCACCACGATCATGACGGTGGGCTTGGCCTCCTGCAGATCGTTGATCAGCGTGGCGATGCCCTGCGCGATGTAGATGCGCAGGTTGCTGGCGACGACGATGTAGTTGACGGCGCGGGCGAAGGTATGCGCCTGCGGCAGGAACAGCAGCACGGAACCGTTCCTGTTGTCCAGCACGGCCGGCATGAACGACTGCAGCGTCATGGCGGTGGTGCAGTAATGCTCGTGGGTCATCTCCACGCCCTTCGGCGCGGCGGTGGAACCGGAGGTGTACACGATCGAGCACAGATCGGTCTTCTTCACCGAATCGATGCGCGCATCCAGCTCCTCGTCGGAGACCTGGTCCGCGTACGCCTGGATCTCGGCCAGGCCGCCGGTCTCCAGGCACAGGATGCTCTCCAGCGAAGGGCATTCCGTGATTGTGCTGTCGGCCTTGTTGCGCATCTCGACGGTTTCCACGATGAGCAGCCTGGCGTCGGAGTTGTCCACGATGTTGCGGATCTGCTCGGCCGAATCGGTCTCGTAGATCGTGGCCATCACGCCGCCGCACGCCATGATCGCCGCGTCGATGACGTCCCACTCATAGGAGGTGCGGCACATGAACGCCACGGTGTCGCCCTTGCGCAGGCCGCGCTGCATCAGGCCCTTGGCGGTGACGCGGATGTCCTCCAGCACCTCGGTGGCCGTCTTGGTCACCCAGGCGTCGCCGGACTTGTACGTGTACAGCGGGTCATCACCCATGCGCTCGGCGCGCTGCGCGTACAGGTCGTAGATCGTCATGCCCTCATCCAGCGGGGGAATGCCCTCGGTGTAGGCGGTGAGCAGGCCTGTCTGCTGATCGATGTATGTGGTCGTCGGACGGTCCTCACCCCAGGTGTGCGAATGCGGCAGACCGGTGACATCCAGCTGCCCGGCACCGGAGGGGGCGGCGTAGTCGGGACCTTCGCCGGAGTCGTCGCTGACCGGGTGGACGAAGTCGCCGCCGAGCTGCAGTGCCTTCTGCGCCAACGAGGTGGCGGTGTTCTTGAGTGATGTGATGACAGACACGTAATTCTCCTTATAGCCTGATATGGCCTCTCTCTGTCGAATGATAACCGGTCATCGGCGACACGTCACCTTACGGTAGCGTAGGAACGCCGGCGCTGCACCGTTCATGCGCCGCAATCTGCATATTGGGACGGCGCTGTTGGTTTGGTCGGCTCCTTGGTTAGACTGTAAGGCTGTAACATACACCGAATCTTTTCTTCTGATAAGAAAGAGGAAGGGCTCACATGGCTGAAACAGCACAAGCCACCGTGGTGTTCGGCGTTCTGAATGAGACGTCGGACCACGAGTCCCGCGTCGCGCTGACGCCGGATATCGTCGCACGGCTGCGCAAGGCGGGTGTCTCCTGCCTGATTGAGAGCGGCGCAGGCGTCGCCGCCAACTATGTTGATGAGGATTACACGAAGGCGGGCGCCGAGGTCGTGTCCGCCGATGAGGTGATTTCCCGTTCGGACGCCCTGGGCTTCATCGACCGCCCGGACTCCGATCTGGTCGCCCGCCTGAAGCCGGGCACCTGGGTCATCGGCATGCTCGGTTCCTTCACCGATGCCGATTACATTGCGTCCCTTGAACAGGCCGGTCTGGTCGGCGTGGGCATCGAGAAGCTGCCGCGTCAGCTCAGCTCCGCGCAGTCGATGGACGAGATGACCTCCCAGAACTCCGTGATGGGCTACAAGGCCGTTCTGGTGGCCGCCAACGCCTACGGTTCGTTCTTCCCGATGATGACCACCGCCGCCGGCACCATCCGCCCGGCCAAGGTGCTGATCCTCGGCGCCGGCATCGCCGGACTGCAGGCCATCGGCACCGCCCGCCGTCTGGGCGCGGTCGTCACCGCGTACGACGTGCGTCCGGCCGCCCAGGGCGAGGTCGAGTCGCTGGGCGCCAAGTTCCTGGATCTGGGGCTCGACTTCTCCAAGGGCCAGGGCGAAGGCGGCTACGCCCGCCAGCTCACCCCGGAGGAGCAGGCCGCGCAGCAGGCCGCCGTCGATGAGAAGGCCGCCGGCTTCGACGTCATCATCACCACCGCCAAGGTGCCGGGCCGCAAGCCCCCGATGCTGCTGACCAAGACCGGCGTGGACGGCCTCAAGCGCGGGGCCGTGATCGTCGACTGCGCCGCCAGCGAGCTGGGCGGCAATGTCGAGGGCTCCGCCGTCGGCACCCAGGTGACCGAAGGCGGCGTGACCATCATCGGCGCCCCGTACCTGGCCAGCGAGGTGACGAACACCGCGTCCAACCTGCTGGCGCGCAACGTCGCCGACGTGCTCGCCCACTTCGTGCGCGACGGCAAGCTGGCGATGGACCTGAACGAGGAGCTCGACAACGCCCTCGTCGTCGCCGGCCGCGCCGAAGCCCCGGTTGCGGAAGGAAAGTGAGAAGAGACATGGATATCGTCGTAGCAATCACCCTGTTCATCCTCGCGCTGCTCATCGGCGTCGAGGTCATCGGCAAGGTTCCCGCGACCCTGCACACCCCGTTGATGTCGGGCGCGAACTCCATCCACGGCATCGTCATCGTCGGCGTGGTCATCGTGGCCGCGCACGCCACCTCGCCGCTGGCCTGGGTGTTCATCTTCCTGGCCGCCGTGCTGGGCACGATGAACGTCGTCGGCGGCTATGTGGTCACCGACCGCATGCTGGAGATGTTCAAGTCCGACAAGTCGAAGAAGAAGGGGGAGGACAAGTAATGGGTACCCTCGCGCAAACCCTGAGCACGCCGCTGGGCGTGGTCGAATGGTTCGTCTATCTGATCTCCGCCGTGATCTTCGTGATCGGCCTGCACCTGATGAACTCGCCGAAGACCGCCCGCAAGGGCAACCTGATCTCCGCCGCGGGCATGATCCTGGCCTGCGCGATGGCGTTTATCGTGCTGTTCGTCAATGAGATCTCCAACGGCTTCCAGCACGGCGTGGCCGTCGCGCTGCTGATCGTCGGCATCATCATCGGCGCCGTGGCCGGCGTGGTCTCGGCCAAGAAGGTCAAGATGACCGACATGCCGCAGCTGGTCTCCATCTTCAACACCGTGGGCGGCGGCGCGGCCGCGCTCGTGGCGCTCAACGACATCCTGACCTCCGAGGGGCTGCCGACCATCGTGGTGCTCATCACCGCCGGCCTCGGCATCCTGATCGGTTCGGTCACCTTCTCCGGCTCGCTGGTGGCGGCCGGCAAGCTGCAGGGCCTGAAGTTCATGCGTAAGCTGGCCATTCCGGCCAAGGGCGTGGTCAGCGTGGTGTGCATCGTGCTGATGCTCGCCTCGTTCGTCATGCTGTGCGTCATGCCCGAGCAGCGCCTGCTGTTCAGCATCCTGACCACCGTGTTCGCGCTGATCTACGGCCTGGTGTTCGTCATCCCGATCGGCGGCGCCGACATGCCGGTCGTCATCTCCGTGCTCAACGCCTGCACCGGCACCGCCGTGGCCATGAGCGGCCTGGCGATCAACAACATCGCCCTGATCGTGGCCGGCGCCCTCGTCGGCTCCGCCGGCGTGACCCTGTCCATCGACATGTCCAAGGCCATGAACCGCCCGCTGATGAGCGTGCTCGCCGGCGGCTTCGGCGGCGGCTCCTCCGCCGCGGGTTCGGCCGAAGGCCCCGAGGGCACGATGAAGGAGACCACCGCGGACGACGTGGCCGTGCAGCTCGTCTACGCGGAGAAGGTCATCTTCGTCCCCGGCTTCGGTCTGGCCCAGGCCCAGGCCCAGCGTGAGCTCGCCGACCTGGGCGAGCTGCTCAAGGGCCATGGCGTCGAGGTCTCGTACGCCATCCACCCGGTGGCCGGCCGTATGCCCGGCCATATGAACGTGCTGCTCGCCGAGGCCAATGTGCCGTATGAGGAGCTCATCGATCTGGACGACATCAACCCGCAGTTCCCGCAGGCCAACGTGGCGCTGGTCGTCGGTGCGAACGACGTGACCAACCCGGCCGCCCGCAAGCCCGGCACCGCCGTCTCCGGCATGCCGATCCTGGACGTGGACATGGCCCAGAACGTGGTGGTGATGAAGCGCGGCCGTGGTCGTGGCTACGCCGGCATCGAGAACGAGCTCTACTTCAAGGACAACACGCAGATGCTGTTCGGCGACGCGAAGGCCGGTCTGCAGGCCGTCATCGCCGCCGTCAAGGAGCTCATCAACTGACCTTCACCAAGGTTCGTTGACATACCGAGGGGTGTCCCGACAAGGGACGCCCCTCGTCGTATATGTCCGTCGTATACGGTCAGCCGCCTACGTCCATCTCGTTGGATGCACGATTCCCCCGATTCGTAGTTGTCGGAATCGGGGGAATCGTGCTCTTTGGCCATGATGGTTGCGCTAACAACGTAAGAATCTGGGGATTCGGACAAATATGGCGGTCACAGCCCGAAGGTGCGCGTGACGAAGTTGGTGACGCGACGCCAGTAGCGTTCCGGATCCGTGGATGCGGCCATCGTATGCCCGGCCCCGGGGATCATCATCTTCTGACGGTCGATGCTGGCGCAGGCGTCGAAGTTCCTCTCCAGCGAGGCGGGGGAGACGAAGTCGTCGCCGCCGCCGTGGATGAACAGCATCGGGATCGTCGTATGGTGCAGCTGTCGTACGCACGATGCCTCACGGAACCCGTAGCCCGCGCGATGCCGGCAGATCAGGCTCATCGTGGCCACGAGCGGACGCGCGGCCCAGCGCGGCAGATGGTACAGCGAGCGGGCGTTAAGCATGAACTGGTCCCACACGGAGGTAAAGCTGCTGTCCTCGATGGCGGACACCACGTTGCGCGGCAGCGAGGCCTCGCCGGCCGCCATCATCACCGCCGCGCCGCCCATCGAATTGCCGTGCAGCAGGATGCGTGCCTGCGGATCCGCCGCCGTGATCACGCCGATCCAGTCCATCAGGTCCACACGTTCCAGCCAGCCCATGCCGATGTATCGGCCCTGGCTCAGTTCATGCCCGCGTGAAGCGGGGACCAGCACCGTGAATCCCATCCGGGCATACCGGTGCGCGTACTTGGCCATCTCTGTCGGGTCGCCACTGTATCCGTGGCAGCAGATCGCGTACAGGTGCGGAGTGGGGTTCACGCAATCGGGGTCGACGAGCCAGCCGTGCAGCTTGAACCCGTCGCGGCTCATCATCGAGATCGGCTGCTTGGACTCCTCGAACCAGTCGGCCGCCTCCTCCTGCTCCGCCATGTCGGCCGCAGGCGTCTCCGGTTGCGGATCCTCCAGCTCGCCGTCCTGCAGGCGGCGCATCATCGACCGCCGGGCCTGGGTGTCCAGGGCGAACGAGAAGAGGAGATTCGCCGTGGCGTATAGTGCGCCAACCGTGGCCGCGGCGGTGACGCCGGCTCCGATCAGAACCTTCTTCGTCAGCGTTGATGTTGTCTGCGTCATTGCAACCTCTTCCATGGACGGCCTTCTGTTGTTCAGTCTAGCGCCCGGTACACGGGTACGACGACCGCAACACGGCGGGCGTGCGATGCAGCCGGCGCGTGGGGCGCTGTCCGGGGTGTGCGTATACTTGATGACTGTTGCTTTGGCGAGGGAAACCGCCGTGGGTGGTTTCCGTAATCGACTCGGCGCATTCAGCCCCTCCTGCGGGGTCGTTCTGCGGCGCGTCGTGGCGTCAAAAGACAGAACGACAAGTGACATGCAACCCAAAGGAGGCCAGCAATGGCTAGCAACATGATCGTCCTCGAGGGCGAAGTTCGTGATGAGTTCGGCAAGGGCGCCGCGCGTCGTATGCGCGTGGCCAAGCAGATCCCGGCGACCATCTACGCCGGCGGTGCCGACCCGGTGTTCGTCAAGCTCCCGATGAAGGAGACCACGCTCGCCCTGCGTCACACCAACGCCCTGTTCACCATCAAGTTCGGCGACGAGCAGAAGATGGCCGTGGTCAAGGACGTGCAGCGCAACCCGGTCAAGCGCATCGTCGAGCACGTGGACTTCTATGAGGTCCGCGCCGGCGAGAAGATCGACGTCGAGGTGCCGGTGTTCGTCGAGGGCGAGCCGAAGGGCGCCGCCGTGGCGTTCGTGGACATCCAGGAGCTCAAGGTCCGCGCCGATGTGGCCAACCTGCCGGAGCGCATCGTGGTGAACGTGGACGGCATGACCGACGGCACCAAGGTGTTCGCCAAGGACGTCGTGCTGCCGGAGGGCGTCGAGCTCGACGTCGAGGATCCGGAGGAGTCCGTGGTCACCGTTGAGGTGCCGGAGGACGCTTCCACCGAGGAGGCCCCGGAGGCCCCGGCCGCTGAGTGAGCGTAGCGCCATCCAGATGTAACCGATGAAAGGAACCCGCCTGTTGAGCGGGTTCCTTTCATATTGTGGTCGCCGTCCCGCATCCCGACATCGGGATGTGAGAGAGTACCAATCATGAAGCCCGGGCCACAAGCGCGGGAGCATTACCACTGAGCGCCGTCGCAAGGGCGGCAGGAAAGAAGTTGAGAATGACCGAACAGAACCATCACGATCCCGCGGCGCTGGATAAGCTCGCCGAACCGTTCACCGTGCTGCCGAACGACAACCCGGCCTCCGACGCCAAGCGTCAGGAGCTGATCGACAAGCCGGCGTTCGGACAGATCTTCTCGGACAACATGGCCCACATCTCCTGGACCAAGGGCGAGGGGTGGAACGACCGCCGCATCGAGCCGTATGCGCCGCTCAAGCTCGATCCGGGCGCTTCGGTGCTGCACTATGCGCAGGAGATCTTCGAGGGCCTGAAGGCCTACAAGCACGCCGACGGCTCGATCTGGATGTTCCGCCCGGATGCGAACGCCGAACGCTTCCAGAACTCGGCCAAGCGTCTGTACCTGCCGGAGCTGCCGGTCGACGATTTCATCGGCTCGTGCGCCGCGCTGGTCAAGCGCGATGCGGCCTGGGTGCCCTCCCGCCGCGAATACACGCTCTACCTGCGTCCGTTCATGTTCGCTTCCGAGCCGTTCCTGGGCGTGCGCGCCGCGCAGGAGGTCGACTACTGCGTGATCGCCAGCCCGTCCGGCCCGTACTTCCAGGGCGAGAGCCGCCCGGTGAGCATCTGGGTGGAGGACAAGTGGTTCCGCACCGGACCCGGCGGCACCGGCTTCGCCAAGTGCGGCGGCAACTACGCCGCCTCGCTGATCGGCGAGTACAAGGGCATCGAGAACGGCTGCGAGCAGGTGTGCTTCGTGGACGCCGCCACCAAGACCTATCTGGAGGAGCTGGGCGGCATGAACATGATGATCGTCCACAAGGACGGCCACATCGAGACGCCGAGCCTGACCGGCAACATCCTGCCGGGCGTGACCCGCCGCTCGCTCATCCAGCTGGCGCAGGACAAGGGCCATGACGTGGTGGAGACGATGATCAAGCTCGACGACCTGCTGGAGGACATCAAGTCCGGCGAGGTCACCGAGGTGTTCGCCTGCGGCACCGCCGCCATCATCGCACCGATCGGCCGCTTCAAGTCCGAGAAGTTCGACGTGACCGTGGCCGGCGGCGAACCCGGCGAGCTGACGATGGACCTGCGCAACACGCTGCTCGGCATCCAGCTCGGCGAGATCGAGGATCCGCACAACTGGATGTGGAAGGTCTGCTGACCCGCACCCGAAACCGACACGATGCGCCCCGGCCTATCAACGGCTGGGGCGCATCGTGCGTCTGCGCGCCGCCGCGCAACACGCCGCCACATCCCGTGCGGGAACTGGGTAAGCTCGGTACGGAGCATGGTGCCTGTTTGGGAGAGGATCGGAAGGACGACGATGCAGGGAACGCAGGTGGCGCTGGAGAGCAATACGTTCTTTCTGATCATCGAGTACATCGCCATCCTCTGCTGCGGCATGGTCGGGGGACTGTCCGCCATCCGCAAGGGGTATGATCTGTTCGCCATCCTCATCACCGCATGGCTGACCGCGTTGGGCGGAGGCATCATCCGTGACGTGATGCTCGGCGCCGTCCCTCCCGTCGGCATCTCCGACCGCGGTTTCGTGTTCACCGCGCTGGCATCCGGGGTTCTGGTGGCCGTGATCCACCCCGAGGTCGACAAACTCAAATGGCTGATGACCACCTTCGACGCGATCGCGGTCGGCATGTTCGCCGTCAACGGCACCGAGAAGGCCATGCTGTACGGCACGTCGGGCATGACCGCGGTGTTCATGGGCATGTTCACCGCGCTGGCCGGCGGGCTGATCCGAGACATGCTCATCAACGAGGTGCCCGTGGTCATCCGCGACAAGCACTGGTACGCCGTGCCCTCGGCGGTGGGATGCGTGGCCACGGTGTTCGTCTGCAAGGGTGTGCAGGCGGGCGTCATCAACCAGACCGCCGAGATCGTCATCGACGTGTGCGTCGTCGTTTTGGTGGTGGCGATGCGGCTGCTGTCCGTGAAATTCAATCTGATGCTGCCGGGTGCGGTGGAACGGCACCACACGTATCTGCCCGGCGGCAGACGCTGATCACGCGTCTCGACGGTGTGTTGCGAATGCGGGATCCGATGGCCGATACAAGAAAGTCCCGCACCTCTTGCGAGATGCGGGACTCAAGCGATGACCTATGCGGTCAGGCTCACAGGGCGTTGATGGCCACAGCGAGGCCGGACTTGCGGTTCGCGGCCTGGTTCTTGTGGATCACGCCGGCGCCAGCAGCCTTGTCGAGCTTCTGGGCGGCGACCTTGTAGGCGGCCTCGGCGGCGGCCTTATCGCCGGCGGCGATGGCCTCGCGGGTGGCGCGGATCGCGGTCTTCAGGCTGGACTTGACGGCCACGTTACGCTTGTGCGCCTTCTCGTTGGTCAGCACGCGCTTCTTCTGCGACTTGATGTTTGCCACTATCTACTCCAAACGACGGTTATACGGTAAGGACATACAAAACCATGATGATAGCACGCCCGGTGGAAAAACACGGTGTCCGAACTGCGCGATTCGCGGCGTGTTGCGCGATCCGGACGTAATCATACGGCGGGAAACGGATCGACGGCGGTCGCATCCACCGGATCCGCGCGACGCCTCGCGATTCGCGGGCCACGCTCGGCGGGGGAGTTGCTAGGATGATATGAGTCTTTCATCCCCTGCCATTGAGGAGGCCTTTTTGGTGGCTACGCAGCACAACCAGCCGGGTTTCACCGATCAGTCGCTGATTCGTAACTTCTGCATCATCGCGCATATCGACCACGGCAAGTCGACCGTGGCGGACCGCATCCTGCAGTTGAGCGGCATCGTGCCCGAGCGCGAGATGCGCGACCGCTTCCTCGACCGCATGGACATCGAGCAGGAACGCGGCATCACCATCAAGTCGCAGGCCGTGCGCGTGCCCTGGACGTTCGACGGCACCGAGTACACGCTCGGCATGATCGACACCCCCGGCCACGTGGATTTCACCTACGAGGTCTCCCGCGCGCTGGCCGCCTGCGAGGGCGCGGTGCTGCTCGTGGACGCCACGCAGGGCATCGAGGCGCAGACCCTCTCGAACCTGTACATGGCCATCGACCACGATCTGGCCATCATCCCCGTGCTCAACAAGATCGACCTGCCCAGCGCCGAGCCGGACAAGCACGCCGAAGAGATCGCCGGCCTGATCGGCTGCGACCCGTCCGACGTGCTGCGCGTCTCCGGCAAAACCGGCGAGGGCGTGGCCGACCTGCTCGACCGGATCGTGATGGACGTGCCCGCCCCCAAGGGCGATCCGGACGCCCCTGCCCGCGCGCTGATCTTCGACTCGGTGTACGACTCGTACCGTGGCATCGTGACCTACATCCGCATGGTCGACGGCGAGCTGCGCAGCCGCGAGAAGCTGCACATGATGGGCATCGGCATGACCCACGACCCGATCGAGATCGGCGTGATCAGCCCGGATATGACCCCGACCAAGGCGCTGGGTGCCGGCGAGGTCGGCTACGTGATCACCGGCGCGAAGGACGTGAGCCAGTCCAAGGTCGGCGACACGATCACCTCCGCGGCCAAGGGCGCCACCGACCCGCTGCCCGGCTACCGCGACCCGCAGCCGATGGTGTACGCCGGCCTGTTCCCGATCGACAACGCCCAGTATCCGGAGCTGCGTGACGCGCTCGACAAGCTCAAGCTCAACGACGCGGCGCTCATCTACGAGCCGGAGACCTCGGTGGCGTTGGGATTCGGCTTCCGCTGCGGCTTCCTTGGCCTGCTGCATATGGAGATCGTCTCCGAACGGCTCGAACGCGAGTTCGGTCTCGACCTGATCTCCACCGCGCCGAACGTGCCGTACGAGGTGACCGCGGAGGACAACACGGTCCATCACGTCACCAACCCGAGCGAGTTCCCCGACGGCAAGATCAAGAAGATCGTCGAGCCGATGGTGGCCGCCGACATCATCACGCCGAAGGAGTTCATCGGCGCGGTCATGGATCTGTGCCAGGACCACCGCGGCCAGATGGGCACGATGGAGTACATCAGCGCCGACCGCGTGGAGATGCACTACCGCATGCCGCTGGCCGAGATCGTGTTCGACTTCTTCGACCAGCTGAAGTCCCGCACCAAGGGGTACGCCTCGCTCGACTACCATGAGGACGGCGAGCAGAGCGCCGACCTCGTCAAGGTCGACATCCTGATCCAGGGCGAGAAGGTCGATGCGTTCAGCGCCATCGTGCACCGCGACAAGGCGTACAGCTACGGCGTGATGATGACCAAGAAGCTACGCGAGCTGATCCCGCGCCAGCAGTTCGAGATCCCGATCCAGGCCGCGATCGGTTCGCGCATCATCGCCCGAGAGAACATCCGCGCCCTGCGCAAGGACGTGCTCGCCAAGTGCTACGGCGGCGACATCACTCGTAAGCGCAAGCTGCTCGAGAAGCAGAAGGCCGGCAAGAAGCGCATGAAGATGCTCGGCCACGTGGAGGTGCCGCAGGAGGCGTTCATCGCTGCCCTCTCCACCGGCGAGGGTGCGAACGACCGCGATACCAAGGACAAGATCCGCGCCGCCCAGAAGTCCGAAGGCTGATGGCGTTCGAGGTCTACGTTCATGTGCCGTTCTGCCTGCGGTGCCGAGCCGTTAGGCAGGCAATCCGGTGGATTGCCTGTAGGCGAGGGGAGCGGCCGCCAAGGCCGCGACGGCAGCGTCGCGTGGAGGTGTGAGTCATGTTCGAGGTCTACGTTCATGTGCCGTTCTGCCTGCGACGCTGCGGGTACTGCGATTTCAACACATACACCGCCTCCGATCTGGGCGGCGGTGCGTCGCGCGGCAACTACGCCGCGATGGCGATCCGCGAGATGCGATTGGTCCGTGACTGGCAGGAGCGGCACGGCATCGCCGAACCGCCGGCTTCGACCGTGTTCTTCGGCGGCGGCACGCCGACGATCCTGCCCGCCTGCGACCTGGTCGCGATGCTGGATGCCATCCGCGAGATCTGGGGCATCGAAGAGGGTGCGGAGATCACGACGGAGGCGAATCCGGACACGGTCGATGCGGGCTACATCCATGCGTTGGCTGATGGCGGGTTCACCCGCATCTCGTTCGGTATGCAGTCGGCCGTGCCGCATGTGCTGAGGACGCTGGATCGCACCCACACGCCGGCCAACGTGGAGGCCGGCGTGCGTGCCGCCGAATCCGCCGGCCTACGCAGCTCGGTCGACCTGATCTATGGGGCGCCGGGGGAGAGCCTGGACGATTGGCGCACCTCGGTGCATGCGGCCATCGGCCTGGGGGTGAACCACGTCTCCGCGTACGCGCTGACCGTGGAACCGACGACCAAGATGGGCCGCCAGATCGCCGCAGGGGTGCTGCCGAAACCGGATGACGACGATGAGGCGGCCAAATACGAGCTCGCCGACGAACTGTTCTCCGCGGCCGGTTTGCAATGGTATGAGATCTCCAATTGGGCTCAGCCGGGTTACGAGAGCCGACACAACCTCGGCTACTGGCGCAACGTCGATTGGGCAGGCATCGGCCCCGGCGCCCACTCGCATTACAACCATGTCGGCCCCGCTCCGCACCGCAGCGGGACGGAACGCTCCCGACAACCGCATGAATCGTTCCCTCCGGACTGTGACGCATGCGGCGCCATCCGTTCCTGGGATCTGGCCCACCCCCGGTTGTGGGGCGAACGGATCAACGCCGGACAGGTGCCATGGGCGGACCGCGAGGCCATCACCCCGAACGAGTCGCTGGAGGAAACGATCATGCTCGGCCTGCGTCTGCGCGAAGGATTGGACCTGCACACGCTGGACGCCGCGCGAGTGCCGTCCGACCGGCTGTCCGCCGGCATCGCGGCGCTCGAATGCGAGGGACTCGTCGAACGCCGGGGCTCGAGCATCGTGCCCACCCTGCGCGGCCGGCTGCTCAACGACACTGTCATCGAATGCATGTTCGCATTGTTCGATCTCTGAGGTCGGCGGCGGAACCGCGACACGTCCGCCGACCGTCCGGACACACCCTTGACGGTCGCGCGTATTCGGTATATGGACACCGAAGTTGCGATGAAACATTGAAGCGCTACTCTCAGGCGCAGTCAATCGTTCGAATGCCCGCGCAAGGTGTGGATGATACCCGTCTCACCATGCGAACGGGCCGAGGTGTGGCCGCACCGTGCGGCCGTAGAGCAAGAGAGGTGATTGGAATGACGATGCACGCTCCGCTTGACCTGACCGTACACCGCAGGGAAGGTATGTACGATCCCGTCGCCGAGCATGACGCCTGCGGCGTCGGCATGGTCGCCACCATGAACCGCCGGCCGGAGCGGCGCGTCATCGACAAGGCCATCGAGGTGCTGAGGAACCTCGATCACCGCGGCGCGGTCGGTGCCGAGGAGAACACCGGAGACGGCGCGGGCATCCTGATGGGCATGCCCGACGAGTTCATGCGTGCCACGGTCTCCGCCGATCTGCCGGAAGCAGGGCATTACGCGGCGGGCATCGCGTTCCTGGACCGTGACGCCGCCGCATGCGGACGCCAGCAGCAGGCCATCGCCGCCATCGTGCGCGAGGAGGGAATGGAAACGCTTGCCTGGCGGAACGTGCCGACCAACCCGAACGGACTGGGATTGCAGGCGCTCGCCTCGATGCCCGCATTCGTCACGTTGGTCGTCGCCTCCCCGGACGGCTCCCTGGGCGGGCTGGATCTGGAGCGCAAGGCGTTCCGCATCCGCAAGCGCGTGGAGCACGAGGTGGGCGTGTACTTCGCCTCGCTGTCCGGCCGGACCATCACCTACAAGGGCATGCTGACCACCATGCAGCTGACCGGGTTCTTCCCGGACCTCAACGACGAGCGGATGGCGGCGCGCGTGGCCATCGTGCACTCGCGTTTCTCCACCAACACGTTCCCCAGCTGGCCGCTGGCCCAGCCCTTCCGCCTGCTGGCCCACAACGGCGAGATCAACACCATCCAGGGCAACCGCAACTGGCTGCAGGCGCGCGAGGGGCGTCTGAGCTCCGAACTGCTCGGCGAGTTCGAACCGCTGCTGCCGATCGCCACGCCCGGATACTCGGACTCCGGCACCTTCGACGAGTGTCTGGAACTGCTGCACCTGGCCGGCCGCAGCCTGCCGCACGCCATCCTGATGATGCTGCCGCCCGCCTGGGAGAACGACGACACGCTCGACCCCGACGTGCGCGCCTTCTACGAGTACAACAACACGCTGATCGAACCGTGGGACGGTCCGGCGCACATCATCTTCACCGACGGCACGCAGGTCGGCGCGCTGCTCGACCGCAACGGCTTCCGCCCGGGCCGCTGGCAGCTGGACGACACCGGCCTGGTCGTGCTCGCCTCCGAAGCCGGCGTGCTGCCCGACGTGCCCGCCGAACACGTGAGCGCCAAGGGGCGTCTGGAGCCGGGGCGGATGTTCCTTGTGGACACCGCCGAAGGCCGCATCGTGCCGGACGATGAGATCAAGCACGCGCTCGCCGCGCAGCACCCGTACCGGCAGTGGGTGGAGGGCAACAGCGTGCACATGAACGAACTGCCCGCCCGCGAACACGTCAACCACTCCTACGAATCGGTGCTCCGCCGCCAGCGCGCCTTCGGCTACACCGAGGAGGACATCAAGCTGATCCTCAACCCCATGGCGGACACCGGCAAGGAGCCGCTCGGCTCGATGGGCAACGATACGCCGATGGCCGTGCTCTCCGACCGCGGCCGCATGCTGTTCGACTACTTCACGCAGAAGTTCGCGCAGGTCACCAACCCGCCGCTCGACTGGGAGCGCGAACGGATCGTCACCTGTCTGGAATCGGCGATCGGCCCCGAGCCGAACCTGCTGGAGGACACCGAACTGCACGCCAAGAAGATCCTGATTCCGCTGCCGGTCATCAACTCCGAGGAGATGGCGCAGCTCAAGCGGCTCGACCGCGCCGCCATCCTCGACGGCTACTACCGGCCGTTCGTCGTCAAGGGCCTGTACCAGGTCGCCGGCGGCGGCCCCGCACTCGAATCGCGGCTCGACGAGATCTTCGTCGACATCGACCGGGCGATCGCCGACGGCGCGAACTTCATCGTGCTCTCCGACCGTGGCTCGGACCACACGTGGGCGCCGATCCCGTCGCTGCTGCTCACCTCCGCGGTCCAACACCACCTGCTGCGCCGGCACACGCGCACCCAGGTCTCGCTGGCCGTGGAGGCCGGCGACGTGCGCGAGATCCACCACGTCGCGCTGCTCATCGCCTACGGCGCCGCCTGCGTGAACCCGTACCTGGCGTTCGAAACCGTGGAGGACCAGGCCCGCCGCGGCTACCTCACGGTCGATGCGGCCACGGCCGTGACGAATGTGACGCACGCCCTGTCGATCGGCGTGCTCAAGATCATGAGCAAGATGGGCGTCTCCACCATCATGAGCTACCGCGGCGCCCAGCTGTTCGAGGCGGTCGGCCTGAACAAGACCGTCATCGACCGGTACTTCACCGGCACCACCTCGCAGGTCGGCGGCATCGGACTGGACGAGATCGCCGAGGAGGTGGCCCGCCGCCACCGCGTGGCCTATCCGAATCAGTGGACCGTCACCGCGCACGACGAGCTGCCCACCGGCGGCGACTACAAGTGGCGGCGCACCGGCGAGAACCACCTGAACGACCCGGAGGCCATCTTCCTGCTCCAGCAGTCCACGCAGCGCGGCGACTACGGCATGTTCAAGCGGTATTCGGCGCATGTCAACGACACGTCGAACCGTCTGATGACGCTGCGCGGCCTGATGACGTTCAAGCCGACCCGCCAGCCGATCCCGATCGACGAGGTCGAGCCGGCCAGCGAGATCGTCAAGCGCTTCTCCACCGGCGCGATGAGCTACGGCTCGATCTCGCAGGAGGCGCACGAGACGCTCGCCATCGCGATGAACATGATCGGCGCGCGCTCCAACTCCGGCGAGGGCGGCGAATCCGACGACCGGATCAACGACCCGCTGCGCGTCAGCCGCATCAAGCAGATCGCCTCCGCGCGCTTCGGCGTGACCAGCGACTACCTGGTGCACGCCACCGACCTGCAGATCAAGCTCGCCCAAGGCGCCAAGCCGGGCGAGGGCGGCCACCTGCCGGGCGCCAAGGTGCCGCCGTGGATCGCCAAGGTGCGTCATTCCACGCCCGGCGTGGAGCTGATCTCCCCGCCGCCGCACCATGACATCTATTCGATCGAGGACCTGAAGCAGCTGATCAACGACGCGAAGATGGCCAACCCCAAGGCCCGCATCCACGTCAAGCTCGTCTCCGAGTTCGGCGTCGGCACAATCGCGGCCGGCGTGGCCAAGTGCCATGCCGACGTGGTGCTGATCTCCGGTTATGACGGCGGCACCGGCGCGGCCCCGCTCAACGCGATCAAGCACGCCGGCACCCCGTGGGAGATCGGCCTGTCCGAAACCCAGCAGACGCTGATCCTCAACGGTCTGCGCTCCCGCGTGACCGTGCAGTGCGACGGCGAGCTGAAAACCGGCCGCGACGTGATGATCGCCGCCCTGCTGGGCGCCGAGGAGTTCGGCTTCGCCACCGCGGCGCTGATCGTGGAGGGCTGCGTGATGATGCGCGCCTGCCAGAAGAACACCTGCCCGCAGGGCATCGCCACGCAGGATCCGGAGCTGCGCGCCCGGTTCACCGGCAAGCCCGAGCATGTGGTCAACTTCTTCATGTTCATCGCCGAAGAGGTGCGCGAGCTGCTGGCCCAGCTCGGCTTCCGCACGCTTGAGGAGGCCGTGGGCCACGTGGAGTGCCTGGATCAGGACGAGGCGGTCAGCCGCTGGAAGGCGGACGGCGTGGACTTGACGAACGTGCTGATGCAGCCCGGCCCGGTCCCCGGCACGATCCTGCACAAGACCATCGAGCAGAACCACGAGCTCGACAAGGCGCTGGACAACGAGCTGATCCGACTGGCCGAGCCCGCGCTGGAACGCCGCGAACCCGTGCGCATCGAGATGCCGATCCGCAACGTCAACCGCACGCTCGGCACGATGGTCGGTTACGAGATCACCCGTCGTTACGGTGCCGAGGGCCTGCCCGACGACACGATCGACATGACCCTGCACGGTTCCGGTGGCCAGTCGATCGGCGCGTTCATCCCGCGCGGCGAGACCCTGCGCGTCTACGGCGAGGTCAACGACTACGCCGGCAAGGGCCTGTCCGGCGGACGCATGGTCGTCCGCCCCGAGGAGGGCGTGACGTTCGACCCGCACGGGAACGTGATCGCCGGCAACGTGACCGGTTTCGGCGCGACCTCCGGCGAGATGTTCGTGGCCGGCAAGGCCGGCGAACGCTTCGCGGTGCGCAACGGCGGTGCCACGTTCGTGGTCGAGGGCGTGGGCGACCACGGCTGCGAGTACATGACCGGCGGCACCGTGGTGGTGCTGGGACCCACCGGACGCAACTTCGGCGCCGGCTTCTCCGGCGGCGACGCGTTCGTGCTCGACCTGGACAAGTCCAAGGTCAACCCCGAGTCCGTCGAACACGGGTCGCTGCTGTTCGAACCGCTGGACGGGGCGACATCCGGGAAGGTGCGCGACCTGGTCAAGCGCCACGCCGAGGAGACCGGCTCGGCGTTCGCCGCCGCGCTGCTGGAGGACTGGGATGCGACGGCCGCCCGGTTCACGCATGTGGTGCCCAGGCAGTATGTGGCGATGACCGCGGCGATGCGCCGCGCCGAAGACGAGCATATCGATTTCAATGAGCCCGGCGTCTGGGAACAGGTGTACGAGCAGGTGATGGAAGGAGCGCGCTGACATGGCGGACCCCAGAGGATTCCTTAAAGTACGTACCCGCCGCGAACCGGCCGAACGCCCCGTCGAGGAGCGCATCCGCGACTGGATGGACGTGCACGCCGAATCCGGCCTGCAGCCCTGGACGCGCGAACAGGCGTCCCGCTGCATGGACTGCGGCACCCCGTTCTGCATGACCGGCTGCCCGCTGGGCAACCTCATCCCCGAGTTCAACGACCTGGTGTATCAGGGCAAGTGGGAGGACGCCTACCACCGGCTGTCCTCCACCAACAACTTCCCCGAGGTCACCGGCCGCATCTGCCCGGCCCTATGCGAATCGGCCTGCGTGCTGGGCATCCACCAGCCGCCGACGATGATCAAGAACGACGAATGCACGATCATCGACCAGGCGTGGCAGCTGGACTACGTCAAACCGATGCCGCCGCACCGCCTGACCGACATGACCGTGGCCGTCGTCGGCTCCGGCCCGGCGGGACTCGCCTGCGCCCAGCAGCTGACCCGCGCCGGACACACCGTCGTCGTCTACGAGCGTGACGACGCGATCGGCGGCCTGATGCGCTACGGCATCCCCAACTTCAAGCTCGACAAGCGGCTGATCGACCGCCGCGTGGAGCAGATGGAGGCCGAGGGCACCCGGTTCCGCACCGGCGTGGAGGTCGGCAAGGACATCTCCTGGGACGAGCTGCGCTCGCGGTACGACGCGGTGGTGGTGGCGATCGGCTCCACCGTGCCGCGCGATATGAACCTGCCCGGGCGCGAGCTCGACGGCATCCACTTCGCGATGGAGTACCTGCCGGACGCCACCCGCCGCGTCTACGGCGTGGCGCCGGTCCATGACATCACCGCCGAAGGCAAGGACGTGATCGTGATCGGCGGCGGCGACACCGGCTCCGACTGCCTGGGCACCGCCATCCGCCAGGGCGCCAGGAGCGTGACCGTACTGCAGATCATGCCCAAGGAGCCCACGGAGCGCCCCGACGACCAGCCGTGGCCCACCTACGCACGCCTGTACCAGCGGACCAGCTCGATGGAGGAGGGCGGCGAATACCTGTACAACACGGATTCGGTGAACTTCATCGGTTCCGACAACAACGAGGCGGGGGAAGGCCAAACCGAAGTCCGTGTCGAGCATTCGGCCACGGCCGCCGGATTCGTGGCCGACGGGCACGGTCATGTGACCGGGCTCAAGGTCGTCAACGTCGCACCGGGGGAGGACGGGCCGTTCACCCGCCAGCCGGGCACCGAACGTGTGTTGCCCGCCGACCTGGTGCTGATCTCGGTCGGCTTCCTGCATCCGGACACGACGACGCTGCTCGAACAGCTGCCGGTCGAGTTGGACGGGCGCGGCAACGTGGCGCGTGACGACTCGTACGCCACCTCGCAGGACGGCGTCTTCGTCTGCGGCGACGCGGGTCGCGGCCAGAGCCTGGTGGTCTGGGCCATCGCCGAAGGCCGCTCCTGCGCCGCCGCCGTGGACCGCTACCTGACCGGCGACACCGAGCTGCCCGCGCCGATCGCCGCCTCGCGCCGGCCGATGGCGCTGCCGCGGTAGGCGCAACGGTCGGTCTCTCCGACTGACCGGATATTGACCTCGTGATTGTGTTCCCCACATGCCTTGGCTGTAGAGTCGGTGCATGTGGGGAATAATGCTATTCACTTGGCGATTGCCGATAATGACGAGATCGTGCTGAGGGGACTCGCGGCGATCATCCGCCAGCAGCTGCCGCAGGTCCGTGTCGGCTGGGTCGCCCACTCGGGGCATGAGGCCATCGAGTGGGCGTTGGATCCGCTGAACCGTGCCGACATCCTGCTGCTGGACATGAGTCTGGAGGATATGCCGGGCACCGAGGCGTGCCGGCGGATACGCGAGAAGAACGGCACGATGCCGGTTCTGGCGATGACGGCCTTTTCGCTGAACCAGTACGCGGCGACGGCGGCTGATGCGGGCGCTCAGGGCATCGTTAGTAAGGCCGAGTTCAATGGTCTGTGCCAAGCGATTAAGGCAGTGGCGGCGGGCGGCGTTCTGCCGGCGATGTCCAGCGACATACGGACCGTGGAGTTCGAGTCGGCGCAGCACGCCCACGAGCGTCTGCGGGTGACGGACGGGCCGAGTCTGACGCTGCTCACCGAACGGGAACGGCAGGTGGTGGAGCTGTATGCGCAGGCAAACAAGCCGGCAGTCATTGCCCTGAAACTGAAGATCACGCCCGGGTCGGTCAAGACCCATCTGGACCGGGCGCAGAAACGGCTGGGCATGTCCTCACGCGCGGAGCTGGTGGACTTGTGGTGGCGGTGGCAGGCATGAGCGGGAGGAACCACGGCAATCGCGTGCATGAGGCTGTTCTTCGGGGTGTTCACGGTATCCGCCGGCATATGGCCGCATGGTCCGTGGCGGACAAGGTCATCCTGTGTCTATCGACGGCTGCGTTGTGCGAAGTGGTCGTCGAGTGGGCCATGAATCCGCCGCATACGATGATCGGCGTCGTGGGAGCGATGCTGTTATGCGTCGCTTTGGCGCTGCTGCCGTGGCGGGGACAGGCGGCGGCGTGGATGATCCTGGTCACCGCTCTCGTCGGGAATCTAACCATTTGCGTCGATGCGTCGGGGCCCGGCAGTACATGGGGACTGCTACTGGCGATGGTGGTGCTCGGCCGCCGGGCGCGGATCACGGAATGCGTCGCGTCGATCGGACTCGTCATGGCTAGCGTAACCTACGCGACGCTGGCGCGTCCGGAGATCATGGGATACGCCGTGCCATCCGGCATCATAAACTTCGGTATCGGGTTGCTGTGCGCCTATCTGGTCGGGATGTCGATTCTGCACCGGGAACGGCAGCGCACGCAGCGGGAGGCACGGCACCAACTCGAACGGGCGAGGTTGCAGCTGCTGACATCCACGTCGCTGCACGATTCGGTGTCGGGCAACCTGTCCAGGATCCTGGTGACCGCCGAACGCGCCAGAAGGGATCATCCCGAAGTCTATGCGCTCTGCGACATGGAGAGAATCGTCGGGTACGCCGCCGACGCGTTGCGCGAGACGCATCGGACCGTCGATATGATCCATGGGGACGACCCGGTGGAGGGAACGGAATGCTTCGCGCTGCTGCCGGCTGTCCGAGCGGTCGCGACATCCGCCGACCGCCGACTGCATGGACTTGGATACGACGGAGAGAGCGTCGTGCGGGGTGAGTGCGACTGTCGACTGGACGACCGAGGCTACGCATTTATTGCCTTATTGCGCGAGATCTATGCCAACATCGAACACCACTGCGACCCCAAACGTTCCGCGTACCATGTCCTCATCCGGTTCACGCGGAACTCGGTCATAATGTCGCAGAGTAACGGCTTGGGGACGTCCGACCAGTGGCTCGCCCCGCCCGCATCCGGACGCGGCCTGACCCTACACGACGAACAGATAAAGGGATTCGGCGGCACAGTCAGGGCCGGCACCTCCGGCGGACGATGGTGGGTGTTCGGCGAACTGCCACTGCACAGCTAAACTTCTCAACTACATAACCAAGACAGTAGAGTAGGACAGTAAGAACTTCCGGAGTATGGTGCCGGCCAAACGTCCGACGTCGTACAAGCCGTTGCGGGAACAGCCGGCATAATCATAAAACCGAGTGTGAACAGCAACGTAACCAACCTATACATATGCGGGCCTCCCATCCCATATCTTCAATACGGTAATACTTACACATCGACGTTAATGAGTGTATTTTCGTCCCCTAAACGGGGTACGGGGCTGGATTTATCTAAGTGCAAGGGGGATGTTGTTGTTTGACTTCACTGCGGAAGTCAAACAACAACTAAGGAGGCTCTTATGAGCATGACCGAGAAGGCGATCGTCGGCGAAACCTTCGACGACCTGTCCGACCAGGAGATGGCCATGCTGACCGGACGCGGCGACGCGGAACCGTATTCGCTCGGCGTTATCTCCGCCGTGGCGGTGTCTTTGGAGCTGTCTCTTTCGTATTCGGTGGTTTCCGTGACAACGTCCCTCAGCTTGTCCGGAAATTGCAAGAAGTAACAGCCAAACGCATGGGGTGCGGTCCCTAGGAAGCTGCACCCATGCACGCTAATCGGAGGGGAGAGGACGCAAGATGAAGGGACTGATGTTCTGTATGGCTCGAACGTATTGCACGGTAGGGGCGTTGCTGGCGGTGGCGCTGGGTTGCGTCCTGCCTTGGGTAACGGTGGGATTGGTCTCCGGCGTGGCTGCATCCGATGTTGACATGCTTGCTATAGTTGGCGGTGCATCGATCCCCGTTACGGGCATCTTGGCAATAATCGTGGTATGCGCCACCATGTATCGGCACATGCATGATGGGGTGTTCTCCATGATCGTATTGACGGAAACGCCGCTGTACCGATACGTGCTAGCCCAATCGCTGTTGCCTATGTCGAGCGTAGTCGTTAGCACCTTGGTCTGGATGGCGGTTCTAGCGGCACAGCATTCATCCATATCGCTCGCCTTGGGGTTGAACATCGTCATTTTAGGCGCGGTCATCAACGTGTTGGTCATCAGTATCTGCCTGCTGTGGTACCAGCTTTCGCCAAACCTCAATGAACAAGCAGCGGCGATGGGGAGCGTGTTCATATCCGTTATGGTCATATGGCTGTCGCTATGGACTGAACTGCAGTCGCTGGGAACGATTAACGGGTTGGTAACGATACTGGGACTCATAGCGTTGGCGGTGGGTGTCACCGTATGGTGCGAGCATGTGTTCCGTCGCCGTTTTCCACGGACGCTGACGCATTTTTTGAATCGCATCTCCCGATAGAGAGTCATAAAAGAGTTAAGTTAAGGGGTAATAGATAGTGATTGTGAATCAGCATTCCAAATATATCGGATTAATGCAGCATGAAATAGTCGAAAGCGTTTTGTGATTAACTCGTCCCCTGAATGGGGTACAAGGCTGGATTTTCCAAAACGGGTGGGGGACAGTGGTGTTCGGCTTCCAAATCGGAGGCTGAACACCAAATAAGGAGGCTCTTATGAGCATGAACGAGAAGACGATCGTCGGCGAAACCTTCGACGACCTGTCCGACCAGGAGATGGCCATGCTGACCGGACGCGGCGACGCGGAACCGTATTCGTTTTGGCTGACCGTGTGCATCACGGAGATGACCGTTTCCGTCACTGCCGCCGCAGTTTCTCTTGCTAGCTGTAAGAAATAGCAGATAAGGGTACGTGGGTGCAAGATGAAGGGACTCATGTTCTGTATGGCTCGAACGTATTGCACAGTAGGGGTGTTGCTGATGGCGGCGATGGGGAGCGTGCGCATATCCGCCATGGTCATATGGCTGTCGCTATGGACTGAACCGCAGTCGTTCGGAACGATTAACGGGTTGGCAACAATATTGGGACTCGTAGCGTTGGCGACGGGCACCACCGTATGGTGTGAGCGCGCATTCCATCGCCGTTTCCCACAGACGTTGGCGTATTCATGAATCACGCCTCCCGATGAGGAAATGTAAAACAGCTAAGGAGATGAATATTAGTGATTGGAATTCTGTTCCGTGATACTCGGCAGTTCCTGCACGGGTGGACATGGATTGTCGTGATTCTGTTCTACGCACAAACGTACGTTGTGGAATTCACTTTACCGGCGAATCCCTGGGTAACGTGTGCTGCTCTGGGCCCGTTGTTAACCGCAACGGGCGTCTTACTTTTGGCTCTGCCCTGCGCTATCCAGGACAAGTCCCAAGGCGTCATCGAGCTGTGGAGGCAGAGCGGGCGGTCCATACTCGCGTATGTCTACGCAAAATGCGTGGCGCCTGTTGGATGGGCGATGATTCTCACTGCCATCAATGGATTGGTGCTGTGTCTGTGGTCGGGGCCGTCCGCGGATGATGCGGTGCGATATGCCATCGGGCTGCTGTTCACTGCGCTGTCGATTGTCTGCGGCACGGTGTTCGGGGAATTCGGCGTTCTCCTGTTCAATGATCCGGACACCAACGCCACGCTGATCGCCATGGTGTCGATGCTGATTCCGTTCAGTGTCTGTTTCTGCTACGAACTTGGCATCATCCCGCTGTTCATCGCGATTTTGCTGTTCGCGGCCTTCATGACGGTGCTATGTTCCGCAATTCACTGGTTCGACCGTTCGCGATACGTCTTTACGTTAGGTATCGTATAACTGCATAACATCATTCGCGTAATCAATGACGACCCAGCATTCCAGACTATCGGATCTGTGCGGCATACAAAGCCAAAATCGTCATGCGATTGTCTCGTCCCCTGAATGGGGTACAAGGCTGGATTTTCCAAAACGGGTGGGGGACAGTGGTGTTCGGCTTCCAAATCGGAGGCTGAACACCAAATAAGGAGGCTCTTATGAGCATGAACGAGAAGACGATCGTCGGCGAAACCTTCGACGACCTGTCCGACCAGGAGATGGCCATGCTGACCGGACGTGGGGATGTACAGACATACAGCACATCTGACACGGTAATTGCTTGTTCCTTCGAGCTTACGTTTTCGGCAGTGATGACTATCGTCTATTGCCTATCACAGCTGACAGTGACTTGCAACAAGTAACCAACGCTTACCCTGCTACCGTGTGCGGTTATTCCGATTTTGCAGGGTAGCCGCACACGTACGAAAGTCCGCAATGAAAGCTTTTTTATTCAAGGAATTCCGCATATTCGCCTCGTTGAATCGGATGTGCTGGGTTTCGCTGATCTTTCCAGTACTTCTGGTGATCCACCCATTGACGCTTCAAGCAGGGAACGTCCTGTTCAGCGCAATGATCAACGTTCCAGCGTTCGGGTGGTGTTTTGCTATCACCGTGGACTACACCACCTGGCAGGATTATCTGGATGGCGTCCCCGAACTCATCGTGCAGTCGGGAACGTCGTTCCGCACCTATCTGTTGACGAAGCTGTGGATGTATGAGGCGGCGACCACGGTCTTCCTTGTCATATCGTTGCTGGCGGCGCTGTATACCGACCGCGGCACCTTGCCGGCACCGGGTATGGTGGCAGCGCAACTCATCATGGCTTGTTCGATGAACTGGGCGTGGACCGCGCTGGACACGCAGCTCGCCATGTTTCTGCGGTTGCTGATGCCGAACACGGCATTCCTCCTCACCGCCTGCATACTGATGATTCCGATGTTCGCCAGCATCGCGCTATGGGCACTACCGTTCGTCACCGCGGCGATGGTCTCCCTGGCGATCATTCTGGTTTGCGCGGTAGGGGCGTTCCTACTGTCACTCACCGTGCTGCAGCGCCGATATACATCCACGTTGGGCAATCTCGACAAAATCGACCCACCAATCATGTAATCCATGCTGAAAGGGATAACCATGCCGTTATACACGCAATTAAACCAAGCCCTGACCATTGCGGAACGCTATTCGCACGATTTCGACCTCGAATGTTCGCCTACCGACGAGATGTGGCTGCAGCGGTGGCGTTCCCGCCACACGGCGCTACGCGACTCAGATTTCGATGAGATGCTCAATCTGCGTCAGTACACGCCTTTCGGCTATGCGCATTGTCTGAACCGTGATGAGTCTGCCGATGGCTCCCACATGGCATGGCAGCGTGACGTAATGTCGGTTTGGGAATACAACATGCACTGTGATGCGTTCTCAGACGTTTCGGTCGCCGACTTCATCAGTGCCTTCGCACCGTTCCTCGCCTATGGCGCGGACGGTATGACATCGCTGTTCGATACTCTGCCGTATGCGTCGGATCGACAAATCGTCATGTCGGAGCTGCTGGCGACGCTGGGGAAGCGGCTGTTGCGCATCGGAGCCAAGACACTGATCCTGGAGATGAACAGGGAACGTCAGGCTGGACATCTGCAAGGCGATGACGAATTCGCCAGAAAGCACGCTTTCTGTGTGAAGCTGTGCTCCCCGACATACAGGGAGGCCCTGTTCGGCAAGTATCCGGTGCTGACGCACTTCTGCACTCAAGCGACCCTGGACTTCCTACGTGTCTGTAAACAGCTGTTGGGACGGTTGTCGGATAATCAAACAACGTTGACGGATCGATTCGGTTTGCCGAAACCGTTCGCGCTGGAACACGTCCAACTCGATGAAGGCGACTTGCACGATCACGGCGCATCGGTCGCCATCCTGACGGTGAGCGGCAAACGCGTCGTGTACAAACCCAGGGCATTGGCCATGCACCGGATGTTCGCCGCATTGGCGCACCGGTGCGAGCGCCAGGAGGGATTCCTGCCACTGCAGGTTCCGGGCGTACTGGACTGCGGCGACTACGGGTTCGAGGAATTCGTAGAATCCCGCGACTGCTCCACTGTTGACGAGGTGGAACGGTATTACCGCCGATACGGACACATCATGGGAATGGTGTGGCTGCTGAACGGCAACGACATGCACTTCGAGAACATCATTCCCCATGGCGAATACCCGCAGATCGTCGATTTTGAAACCATGATCACCAACAAGGTGATGTTCGAACGACATAATGAAGGGGCCGCCGGAATCGTGGAGGACACCATCACCCATTCGTTGGCGTACAGCGCATTACTGCCCTCCGGCATGCCCGTGAACGCTACAGGAGAACGCATCGATGTCAGCGCGTTGAGTCCCGAGCCGCAGAAGATGCCGGCGGTGATTGCCCAAGCGGTGGAAACGGATTCGGATCACGCCCATTACGAACACCGTGAGATCCAACTCGACAAGACTTCGCATGTGCTGAATTTGAACGGTGTGGCTGTGGATCCCCGGCCATACAAGGAAGCGATTCTAGACGGGTTCAACGTTGCGGTGAACGCACTTGCCTGCATCGGCACCGATGAACTGCTCGATATCATCGGCACTGATGGCCGCATCAGGGTGCTGATCCGACCGACCAACAGCTACGCCCGGTTCCAGGATTTCATCTATCACCCCGCGGTGTTGTCGGACATGCGCGACGTCGAGGCGATTCTTGAAAACCTCTATGTCTTTCCATTCACGAACAAACGGATTTTCATCAGTGAATACAATCAACTGTTGAACGGGGACATCCCCCTGTTCACTACACAAGTGTCATCGACAGCGGTCATCGGCGCGGACGGAACGGTTATCGAGGGCGCCTGCCGGCAATCCGCCATAGACATCATCCGTACCAGGCACGAGCACATTCGGGATGAAGCCGGATTGCAACGTCGCGTAATCCGCAATGCCTTGGGCATGCCATCCTCACGTAAGCCGCTACCCATTCCCAAGGATTGGCAGGATACGGATTATGCTTGCGCGGTCGCGGAGGAACTCATGGCGGAAGCGGTCACGGATGACGCCACCGAAACCATCGCATGGCTGTCGTCCGACCGTACCGACTCGCCACAACAGTCGGGCTTGAACGTCGGAAGCAATGAACTCTATCTGGGGCAGACGGGAGCCGCGTTGCTGTTCGAGGAATTGGGTCAATGCACGCATGAGGAACGGTACTCGACCTTCGCCCGTCGATGCGTCGAATCCACATTCCGTTTCCAGACGGCCAGCCCCACCCAGTCGGCGTTTTCCGGCGGACTGTCACGCGGATACGGCGCGTTGCGTCTCCTCGCGCACGACGACAGCGGTACCCTTCGCCGGCACCTCCGTGACATCGTTCAAGCCATGCCGCGGTACACCGCCGAATACATCAAGGACGATGCCACACCGGCATCCAATCTTCACGTCGATTACGTGACGGGAGCGGCTGGTGTGACCGATCTTCTGCTGGCCATGCATGAGCTTCTGTCCGACGACGCGATTCTTGATGATGCGGATCGGCTGGGACAACAGATGATTGCGGCCGTCACATCTCGCTGGGACGACATTGCCGCCGACGATGATTTCATCTTCCCCTATGGTGCCGCGCATGGTCTGGAGGGTGTCGCACTGGCGTTCTGGCATCTGTATGGCGCAACCGAGGAGTGTGGATACGCGCGATTCGCACATGAAGCGTGGAATCGTGCGGCTCGGCGCAGGGAGACGCAGAGGATCCGTTCGTTGACCAAATGGTGCCGTGGCGATATCGGTGTGCTGTGGGTTCAGAACGAACTGGATTCCGCATCCGGTCCGAACGGGGAGCCGTTCTTCAGACGTGATGAGGAACGGCCCTTTCCGACCCGAACATCAATTGACACGTTGCTCAGCAGGGCCGTCTGGAACGACGACACGGTATGCCATGGCCGTTGCGGGGCCATCGATACGCTTATTTCCTGCCATCACTCCACTAACGACGTTTGGTACCTTGACCGTGCCCGTCAGCTCATGAACGACATGCTGGCCGAGGCCTACGGCAAAGAATCCTTCAAGCTGGGGCGCATTCCCGAGTTCGTGGATTTGTCATACTTCCTGGGGCCGGTGGGCGTGGCCTATACGATGCTGCGCGTACAGAACCCGGCCGTTCCCTCGATCCTGGCACTGGAGGTGAATCGATGACGCATATCGTGGCCTATATCGGCTCCCGCAACCCTCATTCCCAAACGGTACGTGCCGTGAAACAAACCAAGGCGGCGCTCGATCGAATCCTGCCGGCGACTTGGTCGATTCTGACGCCGCTCGATATGACGATCCTGCCCAGTGACGGCACGGCCGACGAGTTCTACACCGGTGTCGACCACATCGCCGAATCCGGGGATGATGATTCCTCCGCGTTGAAACAACTCATCGAGACATGCGATTACCTGATTCTCGGCACACCGACCTACGGCCACAACGTGTCAGGGGATATGAAAATTTTGATGGACCGGCTCACCTATTGGGCGCATCTCATACGATTGTCCAACAAGCCGGGAATGGCGTTCGTCAGCGCCACCACCAATGGATTCCTGGAAGTCGGTGCCCTGATGGAGCAGTTTATGGAGTCCCTGGGTGTGGTCATCGGCGAGACCGCCTATCACACCACGGCCGCTCCGTTCGATGAGGCCGCAGCCCAGAACGTGGCACATCGTATCGCCGAGGTGATTGCGAACCTGCACACCCAACCCGTGCTGACTCCGAGCGAACGGCAGGAGCAGATGTTCCGCGCCTACCGCCGTATGTATCGACGGCGTGACGAAGGCGACTGCGAGGCGCGGTACTGGCGCGAGCGCGGCATGCTTGATTGCGACACCCTGCAGGAGTATTTCGCACAGGTGGCGCGGCAGGAACGTTGAAGGAATCCATGAACAGTCGTTCTCAGGAAAGGACCCGTATATGAACACCGATACGATCATCGCCGTCGATCACGTGACCTTCGGCTACAGGAAACGCCAGACCGTGCTGGACGACGTCTCCCTCGCAGTACCGCAGGGGCAGACGCTGGCCCTGCTGGGCTACAACGGCGTGGGCAAGACCACGCTGTTCAACCTCATCGTCGGCCTCCTGCGGCCTCGGAGCGGCCGCTGCGTCATCAACCAGGCACTTGTGCCATCGATGCGCGATGTGTTCCTGATGACGGAACGGGCCAACCTCGTCGATTCGATGACGCTCCGTGACAACATCAAGTTCCGCGCACTGCTGTTCGCCGATGGCGATTCCAAGTCGCGGGATGTGAATCCGGCGGACCTTGACGATGAGCCGTTGATCCGGGCGTTCGAGCTCGGCCCGCATCTTGATAAGAAGGTGTCGGAGCTCTCCAGCGGACTGCGCAAACGCGCGGGTCTGGTGGCGGGCATGCTATTCGATCCGCACGTCATCATGCTGGACGAGCCCACCAACTCCATCGACCCGATCACGCGCGACCTGTTCATCGACTACATCAACCAGCTGCATGTCGCCGGACGGACGATCCTGACCATCACGCATGATCTGGAGTACTGCTGGAAGGCCGCGGAGCGGGTCGTCATCCTCGATGACCGGCATATCGTCAAGGACATCATGCTCGCCGACGTGCCCGATTACGAGACCTTCACCGGCATCGCGACGTTGGGCCGTGACCGTGAGGGTGTGGACTTCGGCATACAACGCACCGGCGATACGACATCGGGGAGTCGTGGATGAGCTGGAGGCATATCCGCATACCGTTCATTGAACAGACCGAGCACAGCGACTGCGGTCTTGCCTGCGTGGCGATGCTCATCGCCGCCTTCACGGCGGACGCATCCCTGGAGGAACTGCGGTCGCAGTACGGCGTGCCCCGTGGCGGATATTCGCTGCAGCAGCTCAGCCGCATCCTGCGCGACCATGGCATTGAGGCCCGCGGCGTTCACATTCCAAGCGTCGAAGCCATGCGCCACATGGATGTACCGTGTATCCTGCTGTGGAACGATCATCATTACGTGGTGCTGGAACGATTCGCGCACGGTCGATTCATCATCCTCGACCCGGCCCGGGGGAGATGCTCATTATCGTCCTCGGAATGCGCAAGACATTGTTCGGGCGTCGCACTGCTGGTGTCCAACAGGAAAATGCGGCCGCGCGATGCCCATCACCAATGGCGCAGCGCCACCTGGCGAACCATGCGGACATTCATCAAAAGCCAGCCATGGGCGATTGTCTTGACTCTGGCGCTATCGCTGGGCATCCAATGTCTGACGCTCATCGTGCCGTCCGTGACCCGCGTGCTGGTGAACCGCCCCTCCATTGCGGATGATGCCAATTATGCAGGGATGCTGGCCGGCATGCTGCTGGGTTCGTTCATCTCCTACTATGCGGTCACGGCATTGAACGTCATCATGTCCACACGGTTGCAGATCCGATTCGGACGCCACCTATTTCATGCTTACATGCGTGGCGTGCTTGACAGGGATTTCTCGTTCTTCATTAACCGTTCAAGCGGTGATCTGATTTATCGGGCGAATCTGGTCATGGTCATCCAGCAGGCGCTGGCATCCGGAATGATCACCGCATTGACGTCACTGGTGTTTCTGGGTGTGTATCTGATTCTGATGGTCGATTTCTCGCCGATCCTTACTGTCATGACGCTGACGCTATGCATGATCATTCTGGTGGTTTCCGCCGTGTACGCATCCCGCAACAGGAAATTGTCCGAACGCGAGACGGCCGCACAGGCAGATGTTCAACGGTCGTACATCGAGATATTCTCGGGCATCGAGACCGTCAAAAGCCTGAATCTGGAACGTCACCTGCTTGCCCGCTGGTCGGACCGGCTGGAAACGCAGCTGGCGGTCCAACGGCAGCGCGGCAATCTCGGCGCAGCATTGTCGTCGCTATCAGGAACCTTGGTGTTCATCCTGCCACTATGCGTCATCGGCATGGGTATGGCGCTGGTATCTGGCGGCACGACGGAAACGGGCACGGTGGTCGGATTCATGTCGTTGGCATCCTCGTTCGCTACACCGTTCTCGTCCATCGTCACACTGATAGGACAGTTTTCGGCGCTACGCACCTATATCCGCAAGGTTGTGGATCTCATCCCCGAACGAACCGGTGAGCCACGGGATACGGATAATCCGGCCGGGAAGAATGTCATGCCCCGCTCCACATGCGATACGCTCGGCCTTGCCCTACGCGATGTGGAATATTCCTATACGAAGTTCTCTCCACCCGTGGTCGAACACGTGACAATCACCGTGCAACCGGGGGAGAAGATCGCCATCGTGGGTCCCACGGGATCCGGGAAAAGCACGTTGCTCAAACTACTCGCCGGACTGCTCGCACCCACCGCCGGCAGCGCGACCATCGGAGACATGTCCGCCCGCGGTCTGGATCCGCAATGGAAATCCCGCCATCTGGCCTATGTGAATCAGGACTCCGTGGTGTTCAACGAAACATTGCGGGATAACATCGCGCTGCATCGCGGTTGGCTGACGGACGCGGATATCGAGAAAGCCTGCGCTATAGCATGCGTCGATGAACGCATGATGAATCCCGCCGCAGGCCTTGACACCATGATCAGCGAGCGGGGACTGAACCTTTCCGGCGGTCAGCGGCAGAAAGTCGCCATAGCACGTGCGGTCGCGGCGTCGCCAACGTATCTGCTGATGGATGAGCCGACCAGCGCCTTGGACAATGCCACCGAGCGACGCATCATGTCCGCGTTGCTGGATTCACCGGCCACCTGCGTCGTCGTGGCACACCGCTTGGCATCCATTCAGGAGTTTGACCGCATCTACGTCATGGATCAAGGACATATCGTGGAATCCGGTACCCATGAACAACTCATGGCATTACATGGTGTATACGCGCGCCTGTACGAACAATCATGATCTTCGAAGCACGGCTTTCAGCCGACACAAGTGACGACAGCGGCATAAACCCGGAATGTGCGAAGGTTTTCTGCGGTTGCTGTTGTACAGTAGCTTGCAGTGAATCCGTTCGCATCATGAAGGAGTGAGCATGCCGAACCGTGCAGAACGACGTGCGCAGGAGAAGCGCAACCGCAGGGGCATCCCGCAGCAGTACGATCAGACCCGGGGGCGTGGCCGTTCCGGGATGATCGACGAGTACGCGCTGCAGCAGAAGTCGATTCGTCTGCAGGAGGGCACGGACGGCGAGTGGAAGCCGACCGCCTCGGTCGAGACACCGGAGATGACGGCCGATACGGATATCGCGCTGCGCAACCCGAAGCTTGTCAAGGCGCCGCATTCGGTGCGCCAGTGGTTCCGGGTGCTCAGCTGGGCGCTGATCGTCATCGCGGCGATCGCGTTCGTGGTGGTCATGTGGCTGCCGACCAAGCCGATCTGGCTGGTGGCCGGCGTGGCCGTGGTCTTCGCGGTCGGCGTGCTCAGCCTGTTCTTCACCGCGGGCAATTCGAAGCACAACCCGAATCTGGACGCCAACGGCACCGCCGTGTGATCAGGCGGAAACCGTTCCTCCATCGTTCAGATCGTCTCCGACGAACGTCTCATATGCGTTCGTCGGAGGCGATCGGCGTCATATGTCACCAACCTAGCGGCGCATCCAGCATGATATGGGTCGTTGAGGTCACCAGCACGTCAATCGAGCGGCCTTTGGTCGGATGCGACGAGGTCGAGAACGAGAAGTGCCGCGTCTTGCGGTCGGCGTGGGACTTGGCAACGACATCGCACAGGTCCGCGTACGTCTTCGTTGCGGAATCGGCGGAATGGAACTCAAACGGTACGCCGTCGATATACAGACGGTAGATTGCATAATCTTCAGCCATACGTTCATGTAAACACCGAATCTTAAAACGCGGCGCAGGGTGTGTTGCGTGCCGTATCCACACATATGGCAATGCGGTACTCCGCACCCATCATTCGTGCCGGTCATAGATCCCGGATTCAACTTGTAAGTGCAACGCTTGTGCTTGGGTTGGTGGTTTTAGATTGTAGTCTGCTGGTTTCCTCGTCCCATGCCTCGTTGGGTGTTTTGTATTCGAGCTGTTTCATGGGGGTGTCGTTGATCTCCTTGACGATCGCGTCGAGCTCGGCCTGGGTCAGGTCGTCGAACGGGGTTTTCTTGGGCAGGTACCGGCGGATCCTGCCGTTCCTGTTCTCGTTGGTGCCGCGCTGCCAGCTGGAGTAGGGGTCGGCGAAGTAGGCGGGCATGCCCAGGGCCTCGTCGACCAGCGTGTGGCAGGAGGCCTCGGTCCCGTTGTCCCAGGTCCGGTCGATGCGCGCCCGGGGCGGCAGGTCCCTGTAGATCTCGTATTCGGCGCGCGCGGTGGCCATGGCGCTCTTGTCGGGGACCAGGCGGGCGAACAGTCTGCGGCTTTTGCGTTCGACCTGCGTGTCGATGCACACGCGGGACGGGGCCGCACCGACGATCGTGTCCGACTCCCAGTGGCCGAACTGCCCGCGCGAGTCCACCGTCTTCGGCCGCTGCGAGATGGGCACGCGCATCGGGATGCGCGGCCCCCTGACCTTGCGTCCCTTCCGTCCGGCGCGGCGCTTCCTGCCCCGCGGCAGGTATTGGCGCAGGTCCAGGTCGCGCTGGGGTTTGGCGTAGATCCATTGGTGGAGGCACCCGTGGCTGACGCGCATCGCCGGGTCGCCGGGGTACTCCAGCTTCAGCCTGCCCTCGATCAGCTCGGGGCTCCACCCACGGCGCAGCGCGTCCATCACCCACGAGCGCAGCCGGTCCGAGTCCATGCGATGCGGCCTGCGGGCTCGTGTCGTTTGCGGTCCGCCCTCCTCTGCGCCGCGAGGGCGGAGTAGAACGGCATGGACGTCCACGGGCCGGTCTACAGCCGCCGCGGCCGGTACGGGCGGTACGATTCGTTCTCGTTGGACGCGAACCACAGGCCGCGCCTCAGCTCGCGCGACACGGTGGCCTTGTCCCGGCCGATCAGCCCGGCCGTTTCCCTGACGCTCAGACCCTGCTCGCAATGCAGCCTCTCGATCCGGATCCGCTCGTCCGGGGACAGGTGCGAATAACGTATACCCATGAGTGCAACACCTCCAGCTGGAACCTAGACACTTCCAACCCTAGGCAGGTGTTGCACTTCTATCTAGAACCCGCGGATTCCGGAGCGAGCTCGCCCAGAGTTATCATGGTGGTGTTGGGAGGTTGCCATGTTGGTGTTGAACAATGTCGGGTTTTCATACGGCGCTCGGGTGATTCTGGATGGGGCTGATGCGGTGTTCCCGTCGGGCTCGGCGACGGCTTTGATGGGGCCATCGGGTTCGGGCAAGACCACGCTGCTGCGTCTGATGGACGGTTCGCTCAAGCCGGATGCGGGATCGGTGCTGCTGGATGGCGAGCCGGTGGCGGAGATCAGGCGTGGCGAACTGCTGGGGTCATTATGTATGCGGGTGTTTCAGGACTACCGGTTGGTGCCGTATCTGAGCGTGCGGGACAATATCATGCTGGCGGTGGAGGCCTCTCAACGTCATGGCCGATATCGTTCCCCGGGGTCGGAAGGTGCGACCGTGGATGCGGCTGGGGCGGACGAACTGCTGGACCGGGTGCATCTGCATGGGTACGCTGATCGGGAGGCCGGCGAGTTGTCGGGGGGCGAGCAGCAGCGGGTGGCCATCGCCCGCGCGTTGGTGTTGCGTCCTCGGGTGATTCTGGCGGATGAGCCGACCGGCGCATTGGATGAGGGGAACACGATGGTGGTGGCCGATCTGCTGGCGGATATCGCGCGGGAGCGGGACGCGATCGTGGTGGTTGCCACGCACGACCCGGTGGTGGCTCGCGCATGCGACCGGGTCCTGCGCATCCGCGAGCACGGGCTGGTGGAGTCATGAGCGCGACAGGCCGGGCGACCACGGGATACCTGCGCGCGCATCGGATGCCGGCCGCGCTGCTGTTCGTCGCGTCGCTGCTGTGCGCGTTGCTGCCGGTCGTGGCGCTCGGCGGTTTGAACGCGTACATGGGCGCGGTTCGGGAGGGCGCGGCCGGCCGGTTCGGCGGGTACGCGTACCAGGTGTCGGGCGGCAGCGGCGAGGTGGCCGCCGTGATGGCGGGGCATGTCGCGGACGGGACGGCGGTCGCGGCGCTGTCCGCGCGCGGATCGCTGGGCGTGAACGCCGGTGGGCAAACGCGTCGGACCGTGGGCGAGGTGTCGTTCCTGACCGGCCCGTCCCGGTACGGCACGCTGGTGGAGGGCCGGCAGCCGGAACGTGAGGGCGAGATCGCGCTGTCGCCGGCGGCGGCCGGGCAGATCGGAGCCGTCCCCGGTGACACGGTGACGGTCGGATGCGACGACGCGGCGGGCCTGCCGGGCGTGTACTCGCTTGTCGGGCTGGCCGTCGACCCCGCGGACGCCGGCGCGGTATGGGCCGCGGCCGTGACCGCGCCGGACGCGCTGGCGGGATCGGGCCTGTGGCTGACCGACGACCCGTCTATCCCGGAGTCGGGCGTCGTCGCCGCGGAGGCCGGCACCGGCAGCGTGGCCGTGGGTCGTCTGGAATCGAGCGTGCGCCGCGCCGAGGAGTCCGCGCGCTCGCGCGACCTGCCCGGCTACCGGTGGTACGGGCTGGTCCTGTTCGCCGTTGCCGTGTGCGTGCTCACCGCGACGGCTGTCGCATTCCACCGGGCAGGCCCATGCGACGGGCGCATGGTCGTGGACGCGCTTATGGCGTGCGGGTTCCCCGGGCGCGAGGCCCGCTGGACGGTGTTCCGCGGCCTGCTGGCCTGCACGCTGCCCGGCACCGTGGTCGGGATCGCGGCGGGCTACGCCGTGCTCGCCGCGGCGCACGGCACGATCGGAGCCTGGTTCGGCCAGTACTGGCGTTGGACCCTCTCCCCGGAATCGCTGGCCGGAATCGCGTTCGTGGCCGCAACGCTGGCCTGCTCGACCGCGATCTCCTGGCCTGTCCTGTTCCACCGGCCCCCGCGCGCGGGCATGGCACCCGCCCCGGGACGCGCCTGGCCGTGGCACGCCGTGCCCGCCGCGATCATGCTGGCCCTCGCGTGCGTGGCCATCGAACGCTACCATGCGGCCGAATGGGCGTTCGGCGGGGTCATGGGCGCGCTGCTGGGCGGGGCCGCGACGGGCGCGCTGCTCGCGTCGCTACCGTGGCTGGCCCGCACGCCGGCAACAAGCCGCGCGACGGGCCGCCAACGCACCCTGGCCGCGCCCGCATGCGCGCTGGCCCTCCTGCTCCTGGCGGCCGGCTCCTGGTTCAGCGGGCAGATGATGCTCGCCACCGGCGGCCCGGACAACGGCCTGTTCATCGCGAACTACCTCAGCCAACGCGACGTGGACTACCTGGCCCGTGAATACCCCGACGCGATGGCCGGCGCGACCGTGCTGGTCACGCCCGACGAATCCGAACACCTGGTCCGCGCCACGTCGGCCGAGTACTACGAATGCGTCGTCAGGCAAGGCTTCGACGACTTCGCATGCGGCTCGGGGAACGGTCTGATCAACGAGACCATCGTCGCGCTCGTCGACCCCGACTCGCCCCTGGCCGGCCGAGCCCGCGACGACCAGACGGACGAGGACGGCACCACGGGCGTCATTCTGATAGACCCGTCCAACCAGTCGATCGTCGGCTCGGCCCGCGTGAGCATAGAGGGCGCCGACCCGCTGCTCGACGCGCAGACGATGCCCGGTCTCGTCCTGGGCATCGGCTCGCCCCAGGCCCTCGAGCTCGGGATCACGCCCGGCAGCCAACGCACCCTGGTCATCACCGACTTCCCCTCGATCGCCTCCGGCACGCGCGACGCGATCCGCTCCGAAATCATCAACCGGTGCGGATACGCGTTCATCACCGAACATGACACAACCTCCCTGCGCTCCTACCAGGCCCGCGCGATCGCCATGCCCACGCTCACCGGGATCGGCGCCGCCCTGATCTTCGCCGCCCTGGCCGCCTCCACGCGCCACTCCCAATCCCGGCTACGCCGCACACT